>ERZ834798.277-NODE-277-length-65477-cov-14.829858_pt1 | contig 65477 bp, 58 predicted proteins | sample MGYA00519689_ERZ834798 | MGnify/ENA primary metagenome ERZ834798 (study PRJEB31850, sample SAMEA3708761) | human gut metagenome | biome: human gut; feature: human-associated habitat; material: faeces | place: China | collected 2014 ...
TTTCGAAGATATGGTGATTCTTATTGCTTGTGGATTACACAACTTCAGAATCAGTCACAAAATGAGTCATATAACAAATTAATCTATATAATGTTTAATGAATTGAAAACGAAAGACGATGCGTGGATGCAGTCCATCCACGAGCGTATCGACCGGCTGTCGGCGATGATTGACGGCATTTTCGGAGATGGCGCGGTTCCGCCAAAAGAAGACGTGTACCTGTGCGACAGTGAGGTGGCGTGTATGCTGAAAGTCAGCCGCAGGACATTGGGCGAGTATCGGAGCAACGGCACGCTGCCTTACTATGTACTTGGTGGCAAGGTCTTGTACAAGAGGAGCGAGATCGAGCAGGTGTTGGAACGGGAATATAGGAGTGTCGGCAAGGCGCGGGGAAGCGGATGAAGATTCCATTTACCTGTTTTTTACGCACTTGTACAGGCTGCGGGCATTAAGACTGTCCGCATAAAGGCTGGACGTTTGCGTGCGCCAGCCACAGACTGTTTTTTAGAGGTGAGGGAGTTTGCCGTCTGGAAAAAGAACCTCTTTTTGGACTTTGGCACAAAGTCGTCCCCTGCCCGGTATCAGACTGTAATTCCTGTATGCAATCCTTTTCTGACTGTTCTCGTAACAGTCTGTTTCAATCCTGCCTGACCTTTGTTTACTTTCCATAAAGAGACTGTACCGCCTTTGTGACCGGGATATGAAACCGAAAGATTGTTTTTGACGGTTGCTAAAAAAGAAAAATCAAAGGTGTTTTGCATGTTCCGTAAAAAATCGTACCTTTACATAAAGTGAGTTGCACATCAACGCAATTGATGCAAGTATGTAGAAACCAGAACGGTTGCCAACTCGTTACCTCGTTTTTTGATGATCCGCATAAACTTTTATTCTTAGCGGATTATGTGATTCTTTCAAAAATAATCTCTATTTTGGGAATACGGCTTTCTGAATATCGGAAATTCTATGTGCCTGCCGTTTTACATCCCCTCCCTACAATCTACAACGACATGCTATCAGAACACTTCCCCATAAAATTTCTATTTTTCCTGTGAAATTATTCTCTTATTCAAAAAAAATAGTATCTTTGTCCTATAAAAGTTGTTCATAAGTATGAGACTGTAAAGTACTGAAATTAGCACAATCTCCAAATCGTTACCTTAGACTTTTCAGAACTTCCATAAGCGTTTGTCTTTCAAATTAATCCATCAAATTGATAAGAATTTAAAGTAGATTTCCATCGTAATATATCTGTTTGTTAAAGAGTTCAAAAGAACAGATTTCTTCATTGCATTGTTGATACCCGTTATTACTTATGAAATCTTCTATTTTTTCTTTGGAGAAGAAGCCTATTTGAGAAGTAATCATAAAAAATCAGCATCTAAATGTTGTATTGCCAATTTGAAACAATCAAGGGAAATTTCAAGATAACCCAGATACTCCCATACTGACTGTAGAGGGAGTTTTATTTCTTTCTTGGGAAATTCTGCCCCATCATACTTGAGTAGTTCTTTTAACGTTGTTGAATCCATAATATAATATTTTGTTCTAAGATACTGTACTTGCTTTAAACCATTAACATTTTGGTTGTAAAACTAGATTGTTGATCTAAAAAAATCATGATTTAATAGCATTTTTGCATTTTCTTCCTTGGTTATTCTAACGTAACGCATGAAGCTACTCTCGGTTTTATGTCCTGTAATCTGCATGATTGCTAAGGAGGGAATCCCCTTCTTTGAAGCGTTGGAAGCAAAACTTCTTCTTGCTGTATGAGATGTTACCATTTCGCATTTTTCATAGGTAACTTCTTGCCGTATTCCTCCTTTTGTTTCCATTATATTAATCTTTTCAGTAATTCCAGCTTTGCGACATATCTTTTTAAGCATACGATTAGTTGCTTGGTTACATTGTATTACAGGGGGCTTATTGCCATATTTCTCTAAGATGATTTTTACAACGGGATGAATTGGGATAACAACTTTTGTGGCTGTCTTTTGAGTAACAATTGTAATAGTCTCTTCTTGGAAATTAATATGCTTTGCTGCAAGACGGGCAATGTCACTATATCTAAGTCCTGTATAGCAACTTATTAGAAAGCCATCTCTTACCTGTGCTTGATTGTCTGGGAGTTCTAAAGTATAGAGTTTCTCTAATTCGCTTTCATTCAGATAGATTGATTCGGCATCTTCACGAAACGCTTTGAAATCTTTTTTCTTGAAATCATCATTGATGGTATATCCATTCTCGTTTGCATATCTCATAAACACCTTGATGTTTTTTATGAATTTACCGATTACACTAGGGCGATACAGCCCACGAGAGTGCTTAGTTTCGTTTAAATAACTAACAAAGTCATTATAGAAATCCATATTAATAGATTCTAAAGTTAATTTTACGTTACGATCTTTTGAGTATCTTTTCAATGCACTTTGCGTTGAAACGTAGTTTCGTATTGAACCCGGAACTAGCTTTGCCCCCTTATCATTTAAAATTGAACCCTCTCTACATAAGGTTATGAAGAAGTCAATATAGGAAATGAAATCTGTAAAGGTGCGTTTGCTTTCTATTTGCACTCTATTCAGCTCTTTCATCATTTCAGCTTTCACTTGGTCTGCCATTGGTTGTATGTTGTGTAACTTGAAGTTTTCCATTACCCAAATGAAGAGATTAAGTGTTCTTTCTATCTCTTTATTGATATTACGCAATTGCACCTGCAATAATGGATTTCCTTTTAAGTTTGGATTCCGCTTCGGATCTTCGATTGCTCTTCCTGTGGCGTTATCCCAATGGCATGGTTTGATTTTGTATTCAGCCGGAAGGTGAATGTTTAATCTTACCTTATTAATAAATACACGCATTCTTATTGCGGAGAACTCTGCATTAGAGTCTTTAAGAGAGAATTTAGGATTTGCTACGGTGTAGCATGTTTTAATTTTAATCATATATTCAACGTATTAATTATTCTATTATTACTTTTCAAGGGTCGTTCCGTTGTATTTCTATATGACAAAGCGTCATGAGTGATTTTCTGCTGCTTTTTATCTGATTACAGAATATGACGCTCTGTCAAATGACCGGACCACTTGTCAGTAACCTGTTCACAAAGATTGCACCTCCGTAGCGTGCCAAACTCTTGCTTTTATTAATGGAAGTTTGCTCTTTATGATTTAATCAGTTGAAAATTAGAATTCTATCTAAGATGTTATTAAATGCTTAAAAGGAAGAATGAATAAGGATTGGAAACACTATTTAACTTCTATGTATGTGTAAGTAATATTGTCAGTGATGCTTAATTGGAATTGTGACAAAATGACAGTGTGTAATATTGCTTAAAGAGAAAATTTGTTGGTGATGACCAGATATCGAAAAAAATAGCAAAGCCATCATATTTAATGGAAAATTATGTAGGCTTTGCTATCTATTATGGTTGAATTACTTTTTTAACTTAGAATAGAACTCATAACATTCATCTATTCGTTCTTTTGAAAATTTTTCATTCCGCTTTAGTTGTTGCCACTCTCCATATCCTAATTCTTCACACAACTTGTAGAAGCCGTCCCCTTGGGATTTTTCATTAATAGTGAGTACTAATGCTGATAATATAGGAGCGTTTTGTTGTTCTTGGAGTTCAGATCTTGAAACATTACATAAAAGTTCTCCAATGGTAGTTCTATCTTTAGGGATATTCATATCTAAACCTAGTTTGAGAATTCTAGATAGATTTTGATATGTGATGAACTTTTTGCTAATAGCGCATTTTATAAGGAAATTCTTAATAGTTTTTTCTTGTGGAGTTAATGTCATATATTGATTCATGCAACTTATTATTTTTATATTTCTACAAAGTTAAGAAATAATTCGCTAGATTCATTCTTTTTTCATATATTTGTAATAAAAGAATAAAGATGAAAGCACTTATTTTAGAATATGCAATTAAAAGAGAAGTAGATATAAAGCCAATATATCGATATGATTTCGAAAAGGGACTTAATATGATTACAGTTGGTGATAAGACAATACCATTTATTGAATCATCTTCTGAAGATATTTCATTGCTTACTCATACAAGGGTAGTAAGAGAGAGTAATGATGAGAGTTTGGATATGCTCGAATTGCAAACGAAAACTAAAGTTGCAAGAGAGCGAGATGATGACAGTTTCTATTTAGAGTTGTATTCAAAAACATTTGTTGCGAGGAAACGAGATGACGAAAGTGTTAATTATAACTAATAAAAATGATATAACTTCTGATTTTATTGTAAAAAGACTGCAAGAAAGAAGAATATCATTTTATAGATTTAATACAGAAGAATTATCTACTACTTGTTTCTTATCAATTGATTATCAGAAGAATATTTTTCTTCTAGTTGATAGAGTATTAAATCAAACCTTTGATTTGAAACAATTTCGTTCTGTATATTATAGGAGACCTGAGTTACCTCGTTTTTCCTCAAATGAGATGAATATAGGAGAAATTCAATTCTTAAGAAATGAATTTTATTTTACATTGGAGGGGATTTATAAGATCCTTAAAGATGCTTACTGGATAAGTCCAGTATATGCTATACGAGAAGCTGAAAATAAAATTTATCAATTAGAACTTGCTAAATCTCTAGGGTTTACTATTCCTAATAGCTTGATAACTAATGTGTTCTCGGACTCGTTGGATTTTTATGATGAAAATGGAGGGTGTTGTATAATCAAACCTATAAAATCAGGTTTAATAGAGGGAAAGAATGGTACTGAGATTGTATTTACAAATTCTTTATCTCGCAGACCTAATAATAAGAAGCAGATTGAATTTCTGCCTAATTTTTTTCAGAAACAAATTGATAAAAAATTTGATATTAGAGTTACGATTGTCGGTGAAACTATTTTTGCAACAAAAATCGATTCTCAGCAAGAACAAATAACTAAAGTTGATTGGCGTAGAGGAGAAAGACCTTTAACGCATACAAAATTTGAATTACCAAAGGAATTGCAAGAACTTTCAGTGAAGCTTCTTAAGTCTCTAAGCCTTCGTTTTGGTGCAATAGATTTTATTTGGGATATTAATGATAATTTTATTTTTCTTGAAATAAATCCTAATGGGCAATGGGCTTGGATAGAAAAGCAAACGGGATATAAAATATCAGATCAAATAGTAGATTTATTAGAATATGGGATGGATTAAAAATGTTCGGGAATTCTTTTGGCCATTGTTGGAAGAAGAATCATCATCTGGAATAAATGAATTGGTTACCAATGATGTAATCGTTAATCAGAATAATCTACAGAAAACTCTAGATTATATTTTTAATTGTTATAATGCAGAATCAGATAGACGGAAAACTATTGAGAGTAAAGCTTCTTCTTTTATTGGAACTATCAGTGTCGTAACTTCCGTAGTATTAGGCGTTACTTCCATGCTTGTTAAGGAAGAAAGTAATTCTGATATGAATGTATTATTAGCCATTTTAATTTTACTTTTGTTTGTACTTACAATTTATATGTCACGGACAATTTGGTTTTCTGTTAGAGTTTTAGAAAGAAGTAACTATCATTCAATATCTGCAACTGACTTTATGCAAAGCGGACAAGATGATGATTATTATAAAAAAATAATAGTAGAGGTTTCTAATAAAATAGCGAGAAATGCACAAACAATCAATGATAAGGTTGATAATATGACAATGGCACAAGAATATTTTAAAAGAGCAATAGTAGTTGTTGCATTGTACTCTTTTGTGATATTATTGTTATTTTTGTCTAAAACGGATTTAAGTTTATACACTCAATTTCAAAAAGGTATTAACTTATTGAATACAATTGATGTCTCTGGATGGCATTTGATTATTTTGTATATTCTTTCCATAAGTTCCATTGTTTTGAGTATTTTAGCAATAAAAAGAAGAAACTAGTTCTATGGAAAAATTTGGTGAAAGAATAATTCATTACGTTTTTATTACTGAGAGGTCTCAAATTCCTGGAAATATGGTTTTGCCTCCAATGTGTAATACAAGTCTTCCAATATTTTCTTACTTAGGTCGTTATCCTAGAAGCTTAGATCAGTTTGCATTAGGAAATCACTTCTTTTCTACTTATTTTTCTTTTGGATTGAAGATGGGATATGATTTTAAGGTGGTGTATCTTGAGAATTTATATGATGAATCAAAAAAGTGGTGTTATTTTAATGAGAATATCATACAATTATTTTTTATATCAATTAAACCTGAGAATGTAGCTCAATTATACGATTTTTTATTAAGAAATCATTATAGTAATATTTGCTATCAATGTATAAATATGGCAGATGATGAAAGGTTATCATCTTTACCTAACTTTATATTTAATCATTGGGACTTCTTAAATTTTTTGTGGCATAAGGTTTTCCTGTATATACCACAAAATTTACTTGATAGTAAAGATGTTTTTAGTGTCTCAATTGATGCTCGTGAGTTTGACAGAGGATCTTTTTTTAGACCAACTCAAGTTAATACATTTATCATTCAGAGTATTCTAGGAAATTGGGGCGCTCCTTTATTAGATGATGAATTGTCTGAAAAAGAGTCTATTGATGCTCAATTAGAGGAAATAGATAAAGCTAAAACTAATAAAGATGAATTTCTAAGACAACAAATATTTGTACGGCAGATAGAGCAGTTCGATTCAATTATATTAAAGTTGATATATTGTTCGGAAGCAAAAATATTTAGAATTCAAGACAATATATTTCTCCCACTAATTATAGTTTCTCCGTTTAATAATCCTCTTATTAATAAATTACTAGAGATAAATGAAACAGATTCTTTTGATGATAAATTGCAAAAAAGAGGATATAAAGTTATTATGGAATTGGAACAAGATAAGAATTATACTCATTCTATAAAAATGAATAGTGATGAATATGAAAGTTTGGTGGAATATATCCCTTTTGGATTGGCTTTGTTTGAACGTCGGAAAACTTTCTTAGATAATGTAGGCTATCTTCATGCCAGTTTTACTTGTTCTCCTTATATAAGACTTCCATTGATAGGAAAGAGTATTTATGATTTACTTTCTTCTATGTCACTAGTTGATGGAACTATGTTGGTTAGTGAGGGCAATGTTTGTGAGATTAGAAATAAAATTTCTGAAATTGGAAAGTTAATTTCTGAAAATATTATTTCTGCCGAATTACAGGAGACTATAAAAAACAGGGATTCTCAACTAGTAGTTATAACGGATATGCCTTTCGAATGGATTATGATTGATAACATTCCATTAGGTTTTACCCATGATATATGTAGGATCCCAGAAACGCCTAATGGAGGGATTATGGCTCAATACATGCATAATAGTTTCTGGGATTTTGAAATTCCAATTAATATATTGGAAAAAACATTGGTAGTTTTTGGATGTACTGATGAACATTTTTCTTTGTGGCAGCAACTTGTGGTGGAGATGCAGCAAGAACTCCATTTTGAAATTTGTATTTGTTCAAATGTTGATCAATTTGTTGAAAAAATAAGGAGTAAGTCTCCTTTGTTTTTGATTATAGATTCTCATGGTGATGCAGATGTTGATACTAATCAGTCTTATATTATGTTAGGAGAAGAAAAGTTAACACCTGCAATTATAGCTGATAATAATATTACTATTCCGTTAATTTTTTTATCTGCATGTAATACAGCGCCAGCTTATATGGCGATGAATACTGTTGCAAATGCTTTTTTCGAGAGAGGAGCGAGGTCAGTAACCTCTTCGTATTTACCTTTAGATGTTAATGTGTCCTCTGTTGCCTATATTAGACTTTTAAGACAATTATCGAAATGCGCAAAAGAGGGATATCATAAGAATTGGCTATCTTTTATATCTTATATTCTTAGAACATCTTTCGTAATGTCCCCTTATATACAAGCAAAGTTAAAAGGGGATATTGGGATGGAAGAAACACTGAAAGAAGAAGCGGATAAGGTTAGTAAATCTCTGATTTTCTCTGAAAGAAGAAAAATATATCAAGAAATACAAGAAGGTTTTGAGGCTAACAGCAAATTGTATAGTGCTGATTTTATTCGTCCAGAATATTTGTTTTATAGTAACTTAGGTAGAGGAGATCTGGTTTATTTTAAGAGTTGGAAGCTAATGAAAGAGAAAAAAGTGATGGATATAATAAAATAAGATGAATTCGAATGAAAAAGTAGAGGAATAATGGCTTTTGTACTAATTGAGTGTGGCTTTTGGGGAGATGAAATAATTTTTAATATATATGATATATGATTAAACTTAATGATGAGAATATAGATGTTGTATGTGCTTCTTTAAATATTTTGATACAAGGGATAAAAAAATATAGTACTTTTGTTGCTGGACAAGAGTTTGAAAAAACTAAACTTGTTTTTATAGACTTGATTCTTAGAATGTATCCTAATATTAGGGCTATTCATGGATTGTTGATTGACTATAAGGAATATAAGAATACAGGCAATTTACTTCCAGCAGGGTTGATTGTGAGATGTTGCTTAGAGGATGTTCTCCAAATGGCTTATTTTTTAATATTTGAGGAAAATCCAGAAATAATGGAAAGTGAAATTAATATCAGTAGCTCAAAATCAATAGGGAAGAATTTTAGAGACTATATAAAAAAAATTCCAGAATATTGGATTTGTCCACAAAGTGAAAAAGAACAATTAACATGTGAGTTGAATAAACGATATTTAGAGTTACAAAAGAGATGTCCATTTTATTTTAATCCGACTACTTGTAATATAAAAAAAACAAAAGAATTTAGACGTGAATGTGCTAATGTGATGAAATATTTCGACAATGGCATTGGGAAAATATTAGAAGGAGATAATGTTAAATTTATCTATGAATTACTTGAAAGAAAAGATAAAGAATTTAGCTATGTTTATATGTTATATAAATACTTCTGTCTTTTTGAGCATTATACATACTTCTCACGAAAAGCACCTTCACTAAATGATTCTTCATTTTTACAATTAATTTTAAGTTTGGAATATATTCAGAGGGGGGGTTATTAGGTCTTTTTTGTATTTAGACGTAGAAAAGCATTTTATTGATGATATAATGAGATCTAAGTCTGTTTTACAAAGTTTAGTAAAGTAGCTTTTTTATATTGGGGTGATATACAAGTGAAGTAGGGACCATTTTAGGGACCAGTTTGAGAATATTCAGTATTATGCTATGAAATTTAATGAAAGGTATAAGTTGAATTTCTTATTAAGATGAAAGGTGTAAGAGGATTCGTAACGTATCATTAGATAACAGCATTTAGTGACCGCCAGGAACCTCAATAATCCCTCTCAGATTATTTCTGAGAGGGATTTTCTTTTGGGCACGCTCGGAACGAGCATTGTCTAACGGGTGGAAGCGGAGCAACGTAAAAATCTAGAACATCGGTAACTGATAAATGAATCCCACCGATACTCTGTTTGTAGAATAGTTCTCTTGTCCGAGTGTTTTGGCGCGGGCGGTGAAGTCATAGGAGCGTCCTACGTATGTAAGGAAGAAATGCAAGTTGGTATCCATAGGATAGAACTCCACACCGGCAAAATAACCCCATGCGGTGCGGTATTTGCCTTTTTCCAAATCTCCCTGCTGTTTGGTGAGAGATGCTGTTTCATACATTCCTTTTACGAAAGCGTTCCATTTAGGCAGGAAACGGTAATTCAACTTGGTTACCATTGAAAAATAGCCGGCATCGAAAGCATTGTGTCCTTCCATACTGCCTGTTATCCCTGTCATGATACCCTTGCGGTCTATACCTTCTTTGGAGTACATGAAGTCGAGGAACATGTTGAACTTATTCAAGTTCAATTCATTACCAAATGCAAAATAATAAAGATTCTTGTCCTTTGCTTCATTCATGATAGAGGCGGACCAGCGTGTCTTGAATATGTCATTGAAATTACCGTTCCAGTTCAGGGTGTATACGAGCGGCAGCTTGCCCGATTCTATGGCAGGCTGTTCGCCGTCTTCGGTTTCAACTCCATACGTCTTGTTGAAAGAGCCGTTGCGGCTGTCCAGTATTTGCAGGTTCAACTGTTGGTGGGCATTGATGTCATATCCGATGTTTAAACCGGTCATGAAGTTACTCATGTTCTCAATCATATCGCTGTATTCATATATCTCGATAGGATTCAGGTCGAACTCGATACCGCCGTATGCGGTGCATTGCTTACCGGCAAAAATAGAAAATCCTTTTCCCAGTTTCACACCTATCCCTACAATGTCAATGGAAGTAGGAAGGTTGTCTATGTTGCCGCTACTGTCGTTCGAGCGGTTCAGCCGTTGCCTGTATCGGTACGAAAGCCAGTTGTTGATATTTCCTTTGGCTTCAATGCGGAGTTGTCTCATTTTGAAAGCTCCCTCTTCGAAGCCGTCGCGGAAGTTTGCATCGAAGCTGCCCTGCATATTGAGGAATAAGTTGAACTTATCTTGCTTTTTCTTTACATTGGTGAGTTCTTCAAACAGGGTCTTGTTTTCAAGGAACTTCTCGTTCTTCTCCGTGCTTTGGGCGTACATGATTTGTGTACAGCCCGCAGTCAGAAGTATAAATGTGAGTTTCTTTATCATTTCTATCTGTTTTTAATATTCGTTGAAATATTCCTGAATCTGTTTCCAGTCGGTGGTTTTGGTCAGTGCAAGCATCAGCAGGACACGTGCTTTCTGGGGATTCAGTTCCTGTGATGCGACAAACTGATACTGTGCGTCGTCTACTTCTGCATCGAGCGAAGTGGGACCCGTCGGCACTCTTGACGAACGGACTACGAGAATACCTTTTTTGCGGGCTTCCGTTAATACGGGGAATATATTCTTGTGAATGTTTCCATTGCCTACTCCTGCATGGATGATACCCTTATAGCCATTGCTTAGCATCGGGGTCACCATGTCAGCCTCGATGTTTGAATAGCTGTAGACAATTCCCACTTTGGGGAGTGAGTTCAGATTGGTAACATCAAATACCGAGTGGGTGGTGTGTTTCTTTACAGACGACATATTATACGTGACCTTGCCGTTCAGTACATAACCGAGTGCACCCGCGTTGGGAGCTTGGAAGGTCTGCACGTCAACAGTGTTCATCTTCAATACGCTTGCAGCACCAAGCACGCTTCCGTTCATTGCCACTAAAACACCTTTCCCTTTGGACTCTTTTGCTCCGGCCACAACGACGGCATTGTATAAGTTAAGAGGTCCGTCGGCGCTGATTGCGGTAGAGGGGCGCATTGCTCCGACCAGAACTACCGGTTTGTCGCTCTTGACTGTCAGGTTGAGGAAATAGGCCGTTTCTTCCATCGTATCGGTTCCGTGGGTAATTACGATGCCGTCGATGTCAGAGCGTTTCAGAAGCTGGTTAATTTTCTTTGCAAGAGTCAGCCATACATCATCGTTCATGTCTTGTGAACCTATCTTGACAATTTGTTCGCCGGTTACGTTAGCTATGTTTTTAAGTTCGGGTACGGCATCGAGCAGCGTACCGATGGCTACTTGTCCGGCAGTATAGTTGGTGGCGGTTGCAGATGTTCCGGTTCCGGCAATGGTTCCGCCGGTGGCAAGGATATGGATGTTAGGCTTCTGCTGAGCGAAAGCCATTGTGACGGAAAGCAGTAGCATAACGGCTACCATGCTGAGTTTTTCTAATCTTTTCATAACTTAATTTGTTTGAATTAAAAAATAGGTGGTAAATATGCTTAGAAAAATTGTATGAATAATAATCCCAAGGCTATGGCAACTGCCGTAGAGACGATACCCGGCATCATAAAAGAGTGGTTGAGTATATATTTACCGATTCGGGTGGTTCCTGTACGGTCAAAGTTGATGGCTGCAACTACGGTAGGGTAGTTCGGGATGAAGAAATACCCGTTTACGGCAGGAAACATGGCTATCAGCATATATGGCGATATGCCCAAAGCAATGCCCAGCGGTACTAAAGCGCGTACTGTGGCTGCCTGACTGTACAGCAGGATAGACATGACGAACAAAGCGATGCCGAACAGCCAGGGCATCTGGCGTACGATACCTTCGATAGAGGCGGTGAGTTGCGCCATATTTCCATTCAGGAATGTATCGCCCATCCAGGCAATGCCGAAGATGGCGATTACAGCCTGCATTCCAGCCGGGAAGACAGAGCCTTGTGTTGCTTTTATTCCGTCTGTCTTAGTTACCAGCAGAATGAGGGCGGCAGCCGAAAGCATGATGATTTCGATAATGGCGGACATTCCTAAGGAAACTGTTTTTCCGTCAATCAGGAAAGAAGGACGCATCCCTTCGAATGAGCCGAAAAGAACGATGAATGCCGTGGCAAGGATAAATATGAGTACCGAAATCATAGCATGGCGTTTGTTTGTTACATCGTCGATTTTCACTTTCTTGCCGTCGAAGTAGCCTTCTGCCATACGTTTTTGATATTCCGGGTCGTCAATCAGTTCTTTTCCCACGCGCATGGAGCACAATGCGCCTACCAGTACGCCGAGGATTGTTGCCGGAATCGTTATTTTGAGTATGTCGAATAAAGTGATGTCAAATCCGGCAAGCAGGCCGAGCAGTGCAACTGTAGCCGCCGAAATGGGACTTGCCGTGATGGCCTGTTGTGAAGCGATGACAGCGATACCCAGCGGACGCTCAGGTCTGATTTTGGTTTCGGTTGCAACTTCGGCAATGACGGGAAGAACCGAGTATGCCACGTGTCCTGTACCGGCTACGAAAGTAAACAGGTAGGTGACGATGGGGCTGAGGATAGTAACCTGAGACGGGTTCTTGCGCAGCAGTTTTTCCGCTAACTTTACCATGTAATCAAGTCCGCCGGCCGCCTGCATGCAGGAAGCTGCGGAAATAACGGCGGCTATCATCAACATTACGTCTATCGGTGGTGCAGTGGGTTGTAAGCCAAATACAAAAGTCAGTATGCCCAAACCTACGCCGCCCATTACTCCGAGACCTATGCCGCCTAAGCGTGCACCTATGATAATAGCGGTCAGTACAAATAATAATTGTAAAACCATATACTTATTATTTAAAAAATTAGATAAGGTTGTTATGTTCTCTACTATTGGCTAATTTCTAAAATAATCCCTTATATAACAATAATAGGGGGTGAATTTGTTGTATTTATTATTTTATATTTTCTAAATTAAGCATATATTAACTATTTGGTAATTTGGAGTGGTAATCCTGTGTGTTCTTACATTTTGTCATATTATATATAGTAATATGTGTATAAAAAGGCTTGTATTAAATGTTGTTAACCTAATAATAAGTATTATTGTTTACAAAACAATTTATGTTATCTTTGGTTATTCTTTGATGACCGCTTATTGAAATAGTTAATAAACATATATTATGAAAGAAGAACTATCTACAAAAACTCGCACAGAAAGCGATTTAATCGGCAGCCGTGAAATACCGGAAAGCGCCATGTATGGAGTACAGACTCTCAGAGGTATCGAGAATTTCCGTATCAGTAAATTTCATCTGAACGAATATCCTTTGTTTATCAACGCTCTTGCCATTACCAAAATGGGAGCAGCCATTGCCAATTCCGAACTTGGTCTGCTTACCGGGCAGCAAACGGATGCTATCCTTAAAGCCTGTAAGGAGATACTCGAAGGCAAGCACCACGAGCAGTTCCCGGTAGACATGATTCAGGGGGGAGCAGGCACCACTACCAATATGAATGCCAATGAGGTAATAGCTAATCGCGCGCTTGAAATCATGGGACATAAACGCGGCGAATACCAATACTGCTCACCGAACGATCATGTCAATCGCTCGCAGTCCACCAATGACGCTTATCCTACCGCCATACATATAGGAATGTATTATACTCACCTTAAACTTGTGAAACATTTTGAGGAGTTGATCGATGCGTTCCAACGCAAAGCCGAAGCGTTTAAACATATCATTAAAATGGGACGTACGCAGTTGGAAGATGCTGTGCCCATGACTCTCGGACAGACATTCAACGGATTTGCCAGCATTTTGCGCAATGAGATAAAGAACCTGAACTTTGCGGCGGAGGAATTCCTTACGGTCAATATGGGAGCTACCGCCATCGGCACGGGTATTGCGGCAGAACCGGAATATGCGGAGAAATGCGTGAAGGCTTTGTCGAAGCTTACCGGATGGGACGTGAAACTGTCCGGTGACTTAGTGGGAGCTACTTCGGATACTTCTTGCCTTGTAGGCTACTCCTCGGCTATGAGAAGAGTTGCGGTGAAGATGAACAAGATATGCAATGACCTTCGTCTGCTTGCATCCGGTCCGCGTTGCGGATTGGGAGAAATCAATCTGCCTGCCATGCAGCCGGGGTCTTCCATTATGCCGGGTAAGGTCAACCCGGTTATCCCTGAGGTAATGAATCAGATATCCTATAAGGTAATCGGCAACGACCTTTGTGTGGCTATGAGTGGCGAAGCAGCTCAAATGGAGTTGAATGCAATGGAACCCGTAATGGCGCAATGTTGTTTTGAGTCTGCCGATTTGCTGATGAACGGATTCGATACCCTGCGCACGCTCTGTATCGACGGTATTACCGCTAATGAGGAAGTATGCCGCAGATATGTACACGATAGCATCGGTGTGGTTACGGCTCTTAATCCGGTTATCGGTTATAAAAATTCTACCAAGATAGCCAAAGAAGCCCTTGCAACGGGAAAAGGTGTCTATGAACTGGTTCTGGAACACAACATTCTTTCCAAAGAAGATTTGGATACTATCCTGAAGCCCGAAAACATGATTAAGCCCGTGAAGTTGGACATAAAACCCAATATCTAAGGAACAGGCTTTCGGAGCGGTAAGGCTTTGAATATAAGTTGCGCGGATTTACACAAGACGGTTTATGAATGACTGAACGGTCATTAGATGCTGTCTGTGTAAATCCGCGCATTTCGTGTGGGGTATGAGTTAAATATTTGCAAAGAGTTCATACTCTATTTGTTTTGTTATGCCTAATTAGTTTCTTTTGCGACAGGAAATCTATTTATGAATACTTAAAAACAAAGAAAAATGAAGCGACTCAGATCATTGGTACTTGGCCTATTCGCATTGTGCAGCATGGTAGGTATGGCGCAGGAAGCAGAGGCAGACGATACCGGTTATATTGTGAAAGTGGGGCAGGTGGCTCCCGATTTTACCGTTACGCTGACAGACGGTAGGACCGTTACGCTTTCTGATTTCCGTGGCAAGGTGGTTATGTTGCAGTTTACGGCAAGCTGGTGTGGTGTATGCCGTAAGGAGATGCCTTTTATCGAAAAGGATATATGGCAGAAGCATAAGTCCGATCCGGATTTCATGTTAATGGGCATCGACCGTGACGAGCCGTTGAATAAAGTCATAGCTTTTGGCAAGTCCACAGGCGTTACCTATCCGTTGGGATTGGACCCGGGGGCTGATATTTTCGCCAAATATGCGTTGCGCCAAGCAGGTATTACCCGTAATGTATTGATTGATAAGGAAGGACGCATCGTGATGCTCACCCGCCTTTATAATCCGGAAGAGTTCTCGGCTTTGGTTAAGAAGATTGATGAACTTCTGAAATAACCTGTTCCCGTTTAGAACGAAAAGCTTGTTCCGGCATTTAGCGACATCATGATGTCGCTCCCCTGCACATTATCCTGCATTAGCAGTTCCTTGCCATAAATGCGGATTTTGGGTTCGAGGAATACCTTGAAGCGGCGACCCATCCGGTAAGATGTTTGCAGTCCCGCTTCTCCGCCGATAAAGAAGCGGTTCTCATGTTTCATCCGCATAGAAGCCACTATTCCGGCAAATAGCTGTACGTCGTATTTGCGTTCGGGGTCATATCCCGTCATCAGATTGGTAAGGTTCAGCATATAGTCAAGGCTTCCGCTTGCCATATCATAATCCAAGGTTTTCCCTTTCCGGTCTGTGGACAGAGGTCCGTAATCCGCTGCTAAACGGAGTGATGACAACGGGGTGAAAATGCGTCCTGCACTTATCGTGGCCATGTAGTCGAAGTAGCGTTTCGGTTCGTACCGTTTCATTTGTATGGGAACGGAGAAACCGATTGCGCCGCTTACAAAGAAAGAAGGCTTAAACAAATCACGGTTTAAAGAGCGTGCCATACGGTTTTCTTCATCGCTACGTTGTATCTCTATACCTATATTGATACTGTACAGATTGTCTGTGAACTTTTTGGCTACGTATCTGCCTTCTTCCTTTTCATTGGTCTTTAATGAATAGGATGCCAGACTGGTACGTGGCTCTGCAAATAAAGAAACATCGCCCCAAAGCCGGTATTTAAATTGCAAGCCGCCTGTAAATCCCGTATATCCGCCTTTTGCGGGCCGATAACCATTTTCTTTTTGAATATATCCCAGTTCACCGCCCGCCAATACATTGACGGAGAATTTGGGATTGAGTTGCCTGCCGTTAAAAAAATAAGTGGCATCCAGCATACCTTCCAGGCGTCCCCCGGCGTATGCGGACATCTCATAAAACTCTTCACCGGCCGAACTCGCCGAAGAGGCGATTACTTTCTTATGCCAGGTATCGGCCGATTTGAATGCCGACAGCCGTAAGCCGAATGCCGGTATCAGCCATTTGCCGGCAGACAGGCTGATGTGCGGGCCGATGGAGTTTGTCAGTCCCATTTCACTTGTCAGGCGGGAAGCTTGAAACTGCCCGCCGGCAGCGATGCTGATAAAGGTATTGTCCAAAAAATGATTGCCTTCCAGTATGCGCATTTTGCCGAAAGGTTTCCATGCTTTCAGGCGGTAGTTCATTCCTACGGTCGCACCGTAGGTCATGTCATATTTATGCCAGTTCTTTTGGAAAGAATGGTCTATGCCGTCACTCATAATGGTGAAGCGGGGTTCCAGATAAAAGTCCACATGTGCGGTAGGGTGCAGTTTCAGTTGGAAACCTAAATGCAGGTCGGCCACATGTTCCGCTCTGCCTGCCAGTGAAGATAATTGATAGCCGACTCCCGCTACGGTCAGGAACTCGAAGATACGTCCGGGATTGTAGCCGTTGACGTAGGATGATACATTCAGCAGATAATCCGCCTGCAGTCCGAAACGCAATAGGGTTTCGTTGTCTATTTTGCGCGAGAAGTTACCCGCCAGCAATGAGGCACGCAGGGCATGGGCGGGGGCGAACTGCCAATTAGCGGCGATACCGCCCACGGGACCGGTGTTGAAATCCGTGTTTCCGCGCGGAATCATTTTGTCCATGCCGCCAAACAAGGAGATATACACATTGTTTTTCCATAGTGTGTCGAAAGGCACTGCATCCGGATGCTGGTAACGTCTTTGGAACATCTGCCGGGTAGCATCGAATCCTATGCCGACACTATCTTTAGGATGTGTTGCCGGAGAAGGATTATTGCCCGCTTGCTGTTGGGCAAAGGCAAAAGGTATCAGTGTGTGCAGTATAATCAATATAATCAGTGGTTTCTTCATGATGTTCAACTCTCCATATCCGTTTAATAAAGTTTCCAGTCGCCCTGGTCGTAATATTCCATAAATTCCTTACTGATTTCACCGTCGTTAACGGCTATTTTGTAGTATTTCTCATCCAGTTTGACGATTTCTTCCAACTTCTTGCAGGCTTCGTCAAAGTCGAGGGCGTTATCGTAGCTCCATTCATACAGTTTCTTTTCCCGGATGTAAATCACCAGTTTCATGTATTTAGTCATGGCCGTTTCAGGCAGTTCTTCCAATGCTTTCTGTGCTTCTTTGTTGTAATTGTCCGTCTCCATAGCCATGCACATTACAATATTATTGAGCGGTGACGACTCCTTTACCAATTTGAATACCTTTTTACGTTCCTCGCCCTCCTTTACGGTGGCTGCACCCCGGTAGTCGTAGTATCCGCCCAGACAGTTGGCAAATGCCTTTATCATCTGGAAGCGTTCGGTATCCGGAAGTTTGTCGGCAAGGATGCTGGCCTCTTCAAAGTTATAGGCGCGTATGTACATTGCGAGCTGGTTGGCAACGATTGTTTCGGGGTTTACCTCAGTCTTGGTTATGCTGATACCGTCATTGAAAGAGTCCACCATGTTCACTTTCCGCTTAAGGTCAATCAGGGGTTTCAGTATCTCTACGTCGAAAGTATCCCTGCGTAGCAGCGCTATTGCAAGGTTGTTTGCCGCCAGAATCCACGGCTTTTCCTTCCCTTTCGTGTCGTAGGCCATTGTTTCCCTGTAAGCGCGCCGATAGAGTTTCTCCGCTTCTTCCGGGTCTTTTATCATCCGGAACAAATGCCAGTACTCGTATCGGGTAAACGACTTTTTGCCATCGGCGTATTGAGGGTCGTGCAAGTATTTGTCCAATATTTCATCCGGATTCAGTTCACGGAATATTTCATGTTTGTATTCGTACTGTACGGTGCGTAGTTTGGGCAGCCGTTCTTTGATGATGGTGGAGTAGTAGGGCAGACGCGATACGGCGGCAAACTGCGCATCCGGATTTTTATATTTCCCGGTGATTTCCCTTATCTCCCGCGCTTCCGCAGTGAGGCTGTCCCGTTCCAGTAAATCGGCTACTTCATTCCAAGTGGCAACACGGGTTTCCGTAGGATGTTTGTATACCCGGCTCCATTTGGCGGCAGGTATTACCGAAGTGATTTTCCGTAGGGCGAAAGCCGTTCGTTGCTTGGCAAGCGCAAGGTTGCTGGCATAGCGTCCTTCGGGAGACGATACGCCGGTTATCTTAAATTCTTTCAGTGTGGTGCCCTCACCGTTTACGATGTTCATCAGGTCTTCCTGCAACTTATTCATCTGCAATGTGTTGGCAGAGTCGGCAGGATCCAGTTCGGCCTTGCCCACAAGGAATGTCAGCGAAATATTGCCTGCCGTATTCCGGCGTTCGCGCCGGGGCGTTTCCTTGTATTTATCAGGGTCTAATTCAAAATCGGGGAACGAGAACTCCAGAAACTGCAACGGGCGTTTTATTTTGCAGGTAGTCATTTTCCATTCCGCTTCGTATGTAGGGTGGGTATAGTCTGCTATAATAACTTTGGACAATACACTGTAAATGCGTCTGGGGTCGGGTACGGGTACCGAGTCGTTGATGTCCAGGTTGAAGCGTGTGGCATCCAGTTGGCGGCGGGTATTGATATAGGGAGCCAGTTTGTCGTTCCTGATGTCGTAGGCCATGCGGCGGTCTTGCGTCAGTCCGTATTCGGGGCCGTCCATGACTGTCGGGTCCATGTAGCTCACTATCTCTTCGGTGGTACAGTCCATGATATAAGGTTGCATGATGAGCCGGCGGTTGGGCGCGCCGTAATTGCTGGGAATGGCTACCGAGTTGTTTACAATCAGTTTGTTGCCCACTATTTTCCCGGCTACGGGCCGGGGTTGCGGGTTTGGGTTTTCTGCCACAACTTCCACCTCCTCAAGAGCGATGCCGCCGTCGATGTTGGCGTTTATCTCCTGTTTGTAATTCACCTCGCGCAGTTCGTTTTTCATTTGTACGTTAAAGATTAGCGCGCCGTTTTCCGCTACACGTATTTCATAGTATCCGTCGGCGCCCGCCACGGCATCGGCGTCGAAGAGCAATGTTCCGCCACCGCCGGTTTCAAGTGCTTTCAGGGCATCGCGTGCCGAGGCCACGGTATTGAAAGCAAAAATACGCACGGTCTCTCCCATGGGGAAGGGGCGCGGCTTTTTTTCACCTTCGGGCAGGTTCAGCACTTTGCCGGACACGATAGTGATTTGTTGCGCCATGCTTGATGCGGAAGATAAAATCATAGCAATGCAAACGGCTGATGTTATGATGAAATTTTTCATGGCGGTTATTCTTTATTTGAAGATATAGGATATGGAGACACCTATTTTGATAGGCAGCAGTTTGTAACCGTTGGCGTTGGCTTGTGCCGTCCCGTCGGTGTAGTCCTCTATGTTATCGTTTTTGTAGTATTGTTTTTGCTTGAAGTACACGGCGCCGAATCCGCCGTAAAACTCTACGTTGAGGCGTCGGTTCAGGTTCAGCGCATAGCCGAAGGTAATCCCGGCGCCGGCAGCATCGCCCTGATAGATGCGGTCTCCCCATGTGATGTCGTAGGACACGCCGAGAGCGGCTATTCCCACAAATTCCCGTGTCATGGGGCGTCCGTTAAACCAATAGCGGTATTCGGGCAGAAGACCTATCATTTTGGCTTTGTTGCCGTAGATGTTGACTGCGCCGAAAGCCGAGATGTCGATACTGCTCCGTTCGCCCACAACGAATTCGCAGCCGATGTTGGGAGCCATGGCGGCAAGCATCAGGCCATTGGTCTTTACTGCCAGTTGCTGGGCGTGCAGGGTAGGGAAACTGCAAAGTAGCAGCAGAAAGAAGATGCTGCTTAAAGAGAGTGTATGGTGATTGGTTTTCGACATATCGGTTTTTAGCGTTTTGTTGGTTGGGATTTGTAAGTTCCGTTCTATTGAAATGTATGTTCCGTACCCTTGTTCCAGTCGTTTACGGAAGCTTTTGCAGCCATGCTTTGTGTATATAGGATGTTGAGGGTGGTTATGCTGCCGGCTTCCAGTACGATTAGCGGGGGAGTGTTTGCACCGGCATCGGCTTCGTCGAACACTACGATGTCTTTTTCGCTTCCGTCCGGCTCTTTTATACTGAATGTCAAGCGGCGGAGCGCACTGATAGTCTCATGCCCGTATGGCAGCAGCAGATAATCCTTTTGAATGCCGGCTGTTCCGGGGATAAGGTTGAGCGGGGATGCTTCGTTCCGGTAATCGGAGCTGACGGATGTACCGGTGTCCGGATTGTCGGATGTGATGTCGCCTGTTTGCAGGTCCATTGTCCCTGTTTGTCCTTCACGGGTGGTAAAACCGATGCTTTGCAACACCGGGTATGAGTCCGCCGTATATTCGGGGCGGTCGGTGGATATGTTGAGGCGTAGCCGTGCCAAGGCATGTTTCAAGGAGACGGCAATGCCTGCTGCGGTTGCAGCCGCTTTCTTGCTGCCTTTGGTCTCACCGGTGTAAAGGTAGTCTGTGGCGTCCTTTGCTTCCAGAGCGGCGGTAACGGGAATGGATACTTTACCGTTTTCATCTGCAGCGGCTGTTGCCGTATAAGGGTAATAACCGTACAGATAGAGCGTGTCCTGCCGGGCAGGGTAGTACACTTTTGTTCCTTCCGGCTGCAAACTCAGTTGTCCGCCCTCTGCATATCGATAGGGAAGATTCTGCAAGTATGGGGTGCTGAAATTACTGTCTCTCATCAGGAATATACCTATTTCATCTCCTGTATTCAGGGCCGTGCCTTCAATGACGCTCCGGCCGACGGTAGTCTCTACGGTGCATACCGATGCCCTCAGCCGCACTTCCACAGCCCTCTCCCCGTCATCGGGAAGAGGAACTGTGGCAGTGTCTGTGTCGCATCCTGCCAATAACAGGAATGCGAGGCCGAACAGGTACGATATGTTTTTCTTTTTACTCATTACACTTTTTCTGTTTTTATGCGGGTGCTTTCCGCCTTTACTCTATGGGTACGTCTACGGAGTCACCGCCCGGTTTCCAGGTAGCTAAAGTGGCGGTAGCGTTGATTTGTTGGGTGGCGTAGATGCCGATACGTACGTTGTAGTAATAGCCGGCATAGAACAAATTGTCACTTTTGCCTGAATCGACGGCGGGGGCGGGAGCATTGACGGGGATGTCGCGTACAATCAGGTCTTGCGGCACTCCACTGGCATCAGGAGCCATGATGGTGACGTCCATCAGGAATTGTTCCATGTCCGGTTTCACCATCAGATAGCCTTGTATCAGCGGGTTGGCGCTTGACACGCCGTTAAGCGTATATTGTCCGCCTTCGTATTTCTGGACATAAATGTCTTTGGGAACTTCAACGGTTCCGTCGGCATTGTCGTCCGTAAAAGTAATATTGCCTTTGCCGTCGTCGGTGGCTTCCCGCATAAGCAGGGAACCGTTGTCGGTAAAGGTCAGTTTCCCGGTCAGAACGTTGAGGGTGGCCGTTGTGCCGTGGCTTTTGATGGTGATATTCTTCACTTTCATGTTTTGGACGGCTGTTCTGTCCTCTTCGGACTGCTCGGTGGCGGGAATCACGGAGAAACGCAACTGTGCCAGTTGGTGCTCGAAGTTGATGTTGGGTATCCACGGATAGTCCTGTAACTTTTCAGAGGCTGCCTGGTTCAGTTCGTGGTGATACTTCAACTGGCGGATGTATTGGGCTTTATAGCCGGTCAGGGAAGCGTCGTTCTTTACATTCTTTTTCAGGTAAATGCTGTTTGGCGCTATCTCTCCGGCGGTGGCATTGTTCCAGATGATGTCCTGCGAGCCGTCGAAGCGAGCGAATGTTATTTCCGGCTTTGCGGCACTTATGGTTTGGTCTTCCTGATAAGGGGCGTAGCCGTAGAAGCTATAGTCGTATTTCTTCTGCATCGGGTAGTAGTACACACCGTTTGCGGCATTGCCTTTATATAATGTGATTTTCTGTGCCAGGTCATTCTCCAAACCGTCCGGCTTTACGTCGGAGCCGTCTTGCTTGGGCCAGGCGGTTACTGCTGCCTGTATATTGTTCAGCAGAATTCCGTAGTTCTCCGTATCGCCCCATGCTGCGGTTCTGTTGGCATCGGTAATGGCGGTGCTGGTGGTAGCGTCATTGGTGGCAAGGGCGAAAATACCCAATCGGGTAGTAGCACCGCTGGTCTCATCGTATAGCTTATCCAGCGGTGCGCGTGTTACGCCTACGCTGGCTCCTATACGTGTCTCTATTCCACCCAATTGGATGATTAGCCGTCCGTCCGGCGATTCGAAGTCGTTGTCGCTGACCGGTTGCTCTATTACGATATACTCGTTTTGCGAGCAGGCTGTCATGCAAAGGGCGGCTGCCAGCATCCATAAATTCTTTTTCATGATTGTAGTGAGTAATTGGTTAAACATATCGTTGCTCTCCTATGTTCCTCGGTATGGTACTTCCGGTACCATGCTTTGGTATTCCTTGTACCAACGTTTGGTAGCTTCCGTACCAACAGTTGGTAGCTCCTGTACCACGCTTTGGTATTTCAAGTACCAACGGTTGGTAGTTCTCGTACCGCCCGTTGGTAGTTGGATTGTCCTCAGGAGTTATTTCCCGATAGAGGAGCCGGTTCTTATTTTCCGTCTTCGATGTCGGTTTCAATGTCACCACCGTCTTCCCATGCGGTCAGCACTGCGGTAACCTCTATCTTTTCGAAACCATAGATTGTAATGTATACGTTGTAAGAAGCACCGGCCTTGAATTCTTTCACATCTTTTGAAATCTTGGACTGATCGATGATTAAGGGAGTATCCAGCTTCTCAACTTCTTTGTATGTAATCTTGTCACCGTCTGTTTCGTCTTTTGTATCTTCTACGTATTGTTTAAGGTCTATGGACAAGCTGATGTTTCCGTTAGGGAAAAACATTACAGGTTCACCCACTTGAGTTCCTTTAGCGTCGGGGTCACTATCTGCCGGAATATTTTCGTGGCCGTAAGGATACTTGGGCACTACCGGAGTGATTAAACCTTTGTCCGGGTCTAACTTGTTTTCGTTATCAACATCTTTACTGCATACAACAAAAGGAGCGGTGGAGGCTCCGTTTCTTGCGGAAGTCGTAGTAGCCAGATCCATGTCGACAACATTTACCATGTCTTTCAAGGTAATCTTAGTAACTTGCATACCGAGTGTCTTATCCTGGCCGTCAGTGCTTTTGCGTTCCACCCAATTGCTGGCTTCATATTTATAGCCGGCTGCGCTTTCACTGCCTGCCCTTACGAAAAACTTCAAACGAGCCAGCTGATGGTTGAATTTCAGGACAGGAACAATGCCTTTACGGGCTGTACGGGCGCCGAACTGGTATTTCATAAGTTCCGTCCACTCGCCGCTTAGCGTGGTAGCTATGTCTTTATATAAACTTTGGTCATTGGAAGCATCGTTCTCGGCCATATCTATGGTACTGGCTGCCAATAGGTCTTGAGTACCGTTGATTGTTACATTCTTCACTTTCTTCTCATCTACCGTAATGGTTGCATCATCGTGGGTTGCATCGTCAACATGATAACCGTAGAATGTATAGGTGCCGTTGGTCGGGTAGTATTTGTATTGAATCACGCCGTTGTCGGTATCTTCTACATAATTGTTATAGATTCTGATTGCACCGTTATTGCCTTCGGTTGCTTTGGGGGCTCTGAACTGGAGAGTTGCGTTATCGAGAATCGGAGTTTTTGCTCCTTCAGCACCTTCTTCGGCTTCTAAGCCGGTGGCTCTGTCTACCATGTGGATATACAGTCGTTGACTGTTCCACTTGTTGTTCTTGCCTTCTACATCGCCCACAGAGCCGGTTCCTCTGCTGAGAGCCGTAACCGTGGGTACGTCCACGCCTAATGCGATCACTGCCTTGTCATTGTTGTCGTCCGGATTACCGATACCCGGATCATTGTCCTTTGAACAGCTGCTCATTACTGCGAGCGCCATTGCTGCATAGAAAAATTGCTTTTTCATACTTCATTGAATTTTTAATTAATAAAAGAAAATATATAAATCTCTGTCTGTTTCAATTTTATTCTTCTCCTATCTCTATATCTCCACCGTTTACCCACGAGGCAGCCTGTACATTCAGCTTTATATCCTGCGGACCGTATATATAGGCGCTGATGTTATATTCGCGTCCGCCCATAAACCCACTGGAGAGGTAAGCGCCGTTTTCGTCTTTGTTGTACACGGCATCCTTTAAGTCGTAGCTGAAAGTCGTGATATAGGGTTCACTCCCGGTTGCGTCGGGATAATATACCGTATTTATAAGGAGCGTGGCATTGTTGCCCGGCGGCAGCAGGAAAACCCCGCCGTCTGTTGCCGGACGCTGGTTTACTTCCTTGTCCGCATCTTCTTCCCTTACTTGCATCGGATAGAGTGATTTTCCTTCTTCATCGGTCCATGCTATTTCTTTTCCCTCTGCATCACGTGCCGGTAATTTCCCCCGTTCTCCCTCTGTGGGGAAATGGACGCCTACGTTTGCAGGGTCGGACGAGGCTACAGTGAAAACGCCTTTGTTGACGCATTCTATCCAGACACCCGTGATGTAAACGATGTCTTTCGTGCTTTTACTGGCAGGATAGAATTTTAACTTGACGTATGAAAGCTGATGCTTCATGCGGATTATGGGCCAGATGTTGCGGCGTGCCGTGTACGTGCCGTAATAGCAGCTGCGCATGAGCTGGCGTTCGTCGGCGCCGAGCTGTTTCAGGCGGGCAGCCTGTTCGCTGTAGTCGGCAGCTATCTTTCGTCCGTTTTCCACATCTTCTATCAGCGCTTTGAGGTCGGCGGCAGCGGCGCACATCAGGTCTTGCGAGCCGTCTACGGTGACATCGAAACAGATACGGTCTGCTTCGCGCTTCACTTCGCCCACTTGCGCATTGTCGTAGTAATAAGCAAAGAAGTTGAAGGCGTCGAATTCTTCCTGCAAATTGTAATAGGGGATGTAGCCGGAACTTTTCCAGTTAATGAACGAGCCGTTTCCTGCATAAGCAGCTCGTTTGCCGTGCAGTTTGCATTGCTCGGCGGTGAGTCCCAGTGCCGTGCATTCTTCGGCGGAGATTTCGTCCAGACTGCCGTCGATGAGGCAATAGCGCCGGTCGGCATCTTCGGCCCGGCGATGGGCATAGGTCATTCCGTTGGGATTATCGCGCCGGAATGCGTATACGAAGAAAGTGCCGTCGGCTATGCGTTTGCTGAAGTTTGTTTCGTCTGTGGGATCCAGCACTCCCGTACCGCGTGTCAATACATTATATATAGGGTCGCTGAATGCTACCATGACGGGCAGTTGCGTCTGGTCGCCCTGGTTGTCCTGATGATTGGGGTCATAGAGCGACTCGTCGCCGGTGTACAGATTACCGCAACCGGTAACAAGCAGCAGTATGCACCATAACGGCAGAATAAGTTTGTGCCGGTGTCTCCGCTTTTGCATGCTATTGCTATATGTCAGGCGTTTCATCTTTATATCTCTATTATTATGTCATCGTCCGGATTGGTGGGATCGTGCGGTTGCCATCCCATGCCGGTATCGTTGGGTACTATCTGGTCGGCCTTTATTACTAAAGGCGTTGTGATTTCGATGTTTACATCTTCTTTGCTGTAACGCAGGTATATTTTGCCGTCGCGCACTTCAATGAGCTGCGCTGCGGTCAGTTCGTCATAGGGATTGATGGCACCGTAGATGTAGCGGCTGTTTTTTACGGGATTGCCTTCCTCATCCACTACCGGTGCACCGGAAGAATCCAGTTGGGGAGTGGATACCTGCAAGGCAACTTGCAGGATGCCCGGTCCGTTGAGATGTCCTTTTGCCGCGCTGGGGATGACGCCGAGGGTGTGGAAATGGACCACGCATCGGTAAGTACCCTCTCCGGTTTGCGTAAACTCGTCCGGTTGTACCTGATGTGCCATCCGGTAGAGGCGGGTGGTGTCCAGACAGGCGTCGGCGATGTTGAAGCGTCCGCAAGCGCCGGACAATTCGATGATGGGCGCCGAGAGGTCTTCTCTTTTTATGTTTCCTTCGGTGCGGATATTGAAGACGATATTGATACGCTGGCTGATGCGTTGCATATCAAAATCCAGGATGGTCGGTTGTCCGGTTTGGATGTTTATGTTCTTTTGCACCGCATAGAATATGGGCGACTTTATTTCCTGCAGGTATTCATCGTCAGGATTGAAATCGGGCAGGTCATTGCCCTCTACGATGTCGGGCTTTTCATTGCCCATACTGCTGATTTGCAGATAAAGGTCTTTCACGCTTACCTTATTGTCGTGGATGTAATTGTCCAGATTTTCTATGCTGATGATGGGAGCAGGGGACTGCTCCGTATCGCCTGTCTGTGCCGGAACATCCGCATACTGCTCGTTGATGATAAAAATGTTGTACTCACCTCCGCGCAAGTAAAAAGAAGAAGCGGTTTCTTCCGGACTCTCTATTGAGTTATCTTCCGAATTTTCTTTTGTATTTGAAGCTGTCCGGGTGTCGGAAGACGTTTCCTGTTGCGTTATATTATTGTTTGTGGCAGGGTCTATGGATGTGTTGATGATGCCGCGGGTGCGCCAGGTGTTTATGATACGGCTTGCTACGATGTGCATTTCTGCCGGAATCTCATCTTTGCTGATGTCGCCCCAGTTGAGCCGTACACGCATGTCGGTGATGTGCGGATGTCCCGCTTCCGGACAGAGGTCTACCGAGGTGCAGGCACAGATGCAGCACAGCAGGCTGAGGGCAAGGTATGTCAGTGTCTTGTTCTTCATCCTTTATCCTCCTTTTCATCTTCTTCTTCACCGGAAGCATCTCCCTTTTCTTTGTTGGCGGCTTCCGCTTCCGACTTTCCGTCTTTATTCCGGTTTTTCCCGGAGTCTTTATCTTTCTTCTCTTTCTTTTCTTTGGTATGCAGTTTGGCTTTCCTGGCATTGGCAGCACGTTTGCCAGGTTTGGCAGAATCTTGTGTTTCGGCTTTCTGCTTCAATTGGTCTTCACGTACTTTCAGTGCCTTGCGTATGGTCTTTTCTTGTTCGGAAGTGAGTGTATCGCTAAGTTGTATGCCCAAAGAATCGGCTACCTGTTTGCGCAGTTTGTCGGCAGCTTCTTTCAAAGCGAGTTCCTTGCGCTCTTGCTGCATCAGCTTCCATTGTTTCAGCTCTTCTTTGGTAAGCAGGCTGTCCGGGCGGCTGAAACCTTGTTTCCGTACCGCATTGTCGATGGAGTCGATGCGTTCGCGCATCTTATTTATCTTTTCATTAAGTGCCTGGCGGGCGAAGTCGCGTATCTGTACACGGCGGTACACCGATTCCTTATACTTGCTGCCTGCCGACATGAACCGGTAAACGAAAGCCACGCGTAAATCCGTTATCAGAGGGAACGGCACGATGTGCCCGCTTTTGCATTTCTCCGCTATGCGCGGGTAACAGTCGCTTTCCGCATCGTGCGTATAAACATCGTATGAGGTGTAAAGCAGTCCGGCGGAACCTCCCAATTCCAGGTCTATGTAATTGTTGCGGTAGCCGTAAAGCGGAGCGGTATATCCCACGCTGATGCCGGCTCCGTAGGCGTTACCCTGCTTGCCTTCCTTACCGATTTTAAAGTTGTAGCTGGCGGCGTTGACATATACGCCCCAGTAGTAAGCGCGTTCCTGGCGCGGATTCTTGCGCTGGGTGGTGAATACGGTTTCCTTGAGACGTGTCATCAGATTGGCATCTTTGGTGACGCCGCCTCTTTTACGGGTGCGAAAATACTGACGCCACTCTACCCGTGCATCGAATACATTGAAAATAAGGGATGGGGTGTACTTTTGCGAGGTGTTCCAGTTCCACTTTATATTGGCACCAATTGTACGTTTGTTCCGGATGGTATTGCCCAAGTCAAATTCTACGCCAATATTAGGAATGGTCAATAACCAGTCAACAGCATTTGTCTTGATACCCCAACGGTCTTTGAAAGATATTAATTCGGCTTTCGCATCGTCTTTCTTGCCGCGTTGCACCTGGGCATATGTGTTATTCAAAGTTATTGATATAAGAAAACACACTACAAGTTTTCTGGATAAAAAAAAGTAGTGCTTTTTTTTATACTCTTGTGATAAAATCACTTTCTTTTTAATATTATTTGTTTGTTTGCGACGTCAAAGATATATATTGTTTGTATAAAAACAAAACTTGTCATTAACTTTCTTTTATTTATCAGACCTTTTTTAATGTAATATATCTAAATAGCGTTTTGATTGGATAATTTTTCAATGCTTCTCTGTAATTCGGGTAGGTGTGGTATAAAAAAGAAGGTGTAAGTTTTTCCCAACGGGACTTACACCTTCTTATCTGAAAAAATAATTGTTATTTTCCTTTATGCCTGTTCGCGCGTTTCTTGCGGATTTCGGCTTTCATTTTCGCCGCACCGGAACCATGCAGGCCGGTGATATAGGTCTTTTTCTTGGCTTTGGTCTTGATTTTGTTTTCTTCTTTAGGCTTCTCTTTCTTGCCTTTGAAAACAATACCGCCCATCATTGCTTCTTCTATACTCACGTTGTTGATGTATTAAGTAATTAATAGTAATCCTCTTGTTGCAAAGTATGCCGTACAATTTACTTGGCGGGCAGTATCTCAATCCAGTAATCATCGGGGTCGTTAATGAAATAGAGTCCCATGGCGGTATTTTCAAAACATACCCAGCCGTTTTCCTTGTGATATTGGCGGATTGCATCATAGTCTCCGGCCACGCGGAAGCAGAGATGGCTTTCGTTCTCGCCCAGTTCATAGGCTTGGGTATGTTCTTTCAGGCAGGTCAGTTCCAGAAGAAAACCCGTGCTGCCGTCGGTGAGATAGACCAGCGTGAAAGAGCCGTCCGACGACTCTTTCCGATGATGTTCCTTCAGTCCCAATGCTTGTTCGTAGAAAGCGATGCTGCGTTCCAGGTTGGTGACGTTTATATTAAAATGGTCGAATTTGCTTTTTATTTCCACTGTTGTTACTTTTTTAGGTTTATATATCGGTTTATTTAATTTTTGCTTTCAGGATTTCGCCGATGTATGTACGCGGCATACCTTCTATCGGGGCTTGTGACGGCACTTTCTTACATTCCAGAATGACGGAAGGTTCTGTCTGTCCGTTGGGGTAGAAGCGTACGGTATAATTCTGGGCCGCTTCCATCTGTGCATAAGGCTGTTCCGGTGACAGAATGGTGAAGATTACCGGCTTGTTGCCTGCTATCTTGCCTAACGAGCCGCCGGCATTGGCAGTCATCATCGTCATATTGAAAGGTTCTTCGCCAATCACAATCACCAGCTTGCCGTTGCCGGTCTGGATGGCATCGGCGGGAACCGCATCCGGAGCTACCTCTTTATAGGCGCTTGGTACAGCCTGTACATTGGTTTGCGGTGTGGCGGCAACCGTAACCGTAGCCGGTGTTGTAGCGGTGGCCTTGGGAGTTTCTACTGTAACTTGCGTTTTGGGGGCAATCACCGTTGTACCCGAATTGACGAGCGCCTTTGTCTCTTTCTTTTCTTCTTTCTTTTCCTCTACAGGAGCTTGGGCGGCGGTGCTGGCGCTTAAGGCTTCCGTTACCTCAATGCAGAGGGCATCGACGAAGTCCACGGTCTTTCTGCGCCATTTGGCAAGTCCGCGCACCAGTTTGGTTTGAGACTTGTTCAAGGCGTACTTGTCGGTAATCCATTCTTCGGCGGTATATTTTTCTTTTCCTTCGCGGTAGTTGAAACGTATCTTCTCTACTTCAAAAACACATTTTTCCGGTTGGCAGGTGACGGTGAGCTGATAAAGAATTTTCGTTCTGTCCAATGACAATGCGGTGGAGCTGAACACAATCCATTCATCGCCGATGCCTACAATCTGTCCTTTCTCCTTGTCGGAAAAGACTACGCGGCTGTTATTCCCGTTCTTTGCCAGACGTGCATCCATCCACCTCAACAGGCGGGAGTAGATTGTGTCTTGAGACATTCCGGGGATACTGAAATCTTTGGTGAATACTACCTTGCCGTCCACTTCCGGAACAGCGCCGGCCAGATATTTGCTGTCATCCCTCTGGGCATGCAGCAAGGCAGGCATGCAAAGGCAGAACAGCACAATAAGAACCTGTGTTAAATTTTTCATAATGTTATGTTTTATTTAGTAATGTCAAAACTCTCACCCCGGCGGGAGATTGTAAGGAAACGGCAACCCCGGCTTTCGGCAAAGGTGCGGAAAGCGTTGCCGCCCTGGTAATCCTCACTGAAGTGCATAGGTGCAAATATAGCGGTTTTTATCCGTTCCACGAACTGTTCCGCACCGCGCATGTAATCTTTTCCGATGCGGCTGTCCACCGGAAACATGGCTATATCTACCCGGGGAGCCTTTTGTTGCAGGTTTTTTATCTCTGCAAGAAAGTCGCCTTCCGCCTTGCGTATCTCCTGTGGAGTGGACTCTTCGCTCCAATGCCAGTTGTTCAGGTCGCCGGCATGGAACAGGCGTACGCCTTGCAAATCTATCAGGAAAGAGATGCCTACATCGGTGGAGCCGAAGGCTTCGATACGGATATTTTCGTCTTCGTAGACATCCCCCTTATTTATGTAAACGGCATCTTCCGCCGTGGCACGCCGGTGTTTCAGAATATCTTTGGAGAAGATATACCGGATGTCGGGCCGCTGTTCCTTCCATGAAAGGATGTCGCGGTTGAAGTGGTCGGGGTGGAAATGCGAGGAAAGCACGTAGAGCGTTCTCGGCTTCTTTAGCAGATGGTCGTGTACGATTCCCCGGTCCGGCGCCTCTTCCGAGGAGTCTTTGTAGTAATCGATAATGACCGTTATTCCGTCCGCTTCAATCGCGAAGCCGCTGTGGTAAATATAATCAAGTTTCATTGTACGGTTTCAATTATAGCGCAATATTACAAAAAACACCACACAAACTTCCGGTTTGGCTGTTATTTTATGCAAAAGTCCTACATCGGGACTTCAATCAGCAGGATATGCGAATCTTGCAGCGTTTCCAACTCAAAACTGTCGGTTTCGTATACTCCCATACCGTCGCGGCGGGACAGCACTGTGCCGTCTACCTTTATTTCGCCCTCTATGAGGAAGATGTACACGCCGGCGTGCGACTGGTGCAGGTGATATCCCAGCTTCTTTCCGGCCTCGACTTCTCCGATGGAGAACCATGCCTGTTGCAGCATCCCGGCAGGAGCATTGCCGTCGGGCGATACGATAAGCGAAAGCTTGTTCTTGTGCAGATAGGGACGGATGTCATAATCCTGATAGGCGGGCGGGGTATTCAGCTTTTCGGGTATTACCCAGATTTGGAGAAACTCTGCCGGTTCGGTATCGCTTCCATTCATTTCGCTGTGGTAGATGCCCGTGCCTGCACTCATGGTCTGGATGTCGCCTATGGTGATGGTACGGCTGTTTTGTTTGCTGTCGCCATGCTTCAGCTTGCCTTTCAGGGGAATGGAGATGATCTCCATGTTCTTATGCGGATGGGTTCCGAAGCCTTTTCCCGGAGCTATCCGGTCGTCGTTCAGAACGCGCAGGGCGCCGAAATTCATGCGGCGGGGGTTGTAATACTTGTCAAAACTGAATGTATGGCGGCTGTCGAGCCAGTCATACGAAGAGCGTCCACGGCTTTCGGCTTTGTCTGTTACTTTTTTCATAATCTGTCTTTTTAGTGATTTATCTGTGTGTAACAAGCAGGCGGGCCTGAAAGTTTGAGCCGTGGATGATTAATGTTCTATAAACGCTTTTTTACAGTCTGACCTCGTTTTCCAGCTTCTTGTGTTCCATGAAGTCCTTTATATTCATCAGGGTAGTGGATGCGATATTGGCAAGGGCTTCACGCGTGAAGAATGCCTGGTGGGAAGTCACGATTACGTTATTGAATGACAGCAGGCGTGCCAGCGTATCGTCGTCGATAATCTTGTCCGACCGGTCTTCGTAGAAATATTCGCTCTCTTCCTCGTACACATCCAGCCCGGCAGAACCGATTTTCTTGTTTTTCAGTCCTTCTATCAGGGCATTGGTATGGATGAGCTGTCCCCGGCCGGTGTTGATAATCATCACACCGTCCTTCATCTTACTGATGGAGTAGTCGTTAATCAGGTATCTGGTCTGCTCCGTGAGCGGGCAGTGCAGGGAGATGATGTCCGAGCTGCGGTACAGTTCGTCCAGCGTGGTGTATACCACCTGGTGCTCGCGGGCGAAATTGTAGTCGGGATACAGGTCGTAGGCGAGGATGTTCATGCCGAAACCGCGCAGGATGGCAATTAACTTCTTGGCTATTTTGCCTGTGCCGATGATACCTGCCGTTTTGCCATACATGTCGAATCCTAAAAGGCCGTGCAGGGAGAAGTTGCCGTCGCGTGTGCGCCAGGTGGCACGGGGTATCTTCCGGTTGAGGGAGAGCATGAGGGCAACGGTGTATTCCGCTACCGCGTAAGGGGAGTAGGCGGGGACGCGCACCACGGTGATGCCGTTTTCCGCTGCCGCTTTCAGGTCTACATTATTATATCCGGCACAGCGCAGGGCAAGGAGTTTCACTCCGTTTGCCGCCAGTTGCCGGATAACTTCCGCGTCGGCAGTATCGTTTACGAAGATACACACGGCATCCACGCCTTGCGTCAGTATCACGTTGTTCAGGTTGAGGTGTCCTTTGTAATAGCGGAGTTCAAAACCGTATCCGCTGTTTTTTTCATTGAATGAAGCCTCGTCGTAGGGCTTGCTGCCGAAGAATGCAATAGTATATGCCATGAGATTTTAAGTTTTGGTGAATATTCGCAGGTTATTAAGTGTGCATGACGGATGCGCTTCGTATAAGTGCACTTTCTGCATTTGTTAAAAGGCAGCATGCACAAAGAATATAACGTGCGCAAAGGTAAGAATGTTCGGGACATATCCGGCAGGTTGTGCCCATAATCTGTTGTCCGGATGATGAGTGCCGGCGATAGCAGGCGCTATGTTGTTCCGACACGGAGAAAGTTTTGTTCCGTCATGGTGGAACGGAACTTTCTCCGTGGTGGAATGAAATTTACCCCATGGTGGAACGATTTGGCATCGGCTGCTTTTCCCTTTGGGCATAGGGGCAATATATGCAAGCGGCAGGGACGGCAAATGGAGCAATCCCTTGTCTGTTTCAGCATGAATATTAGTGAATGTTTCAGTAGAAACTGTTGATTTTTTCAATTAAATTCTTCGGTTCTCCTAAATTAAATGCGCAAAATTGTTATTTATGTGCAATATTATTGTACCTTTGCGCCCGAAAACAATAAAAAAGATTTAGATGAGAAAAATTTCTTTGATTAGCATTGCGATGTTAATCGTTTCAATTCCAACTTTTGCAGGAGGTCTCCTGACAAATACAAATCAACACCCTGCCTTTCTTCGTATGCTGTCGCGCGGCGCAAACACCACCAGTGTGGATGCTGCCTTGTCCAACCCTGCGGGTCTGGCTTTCCTGCCGAAAGACGGGTTTTATACATCCTTGAGTATTCAGAGTGCGTTCCAGACAAGAAATATCGATGCTTCGTGCGAGGCTTTGGGGCTGGACAAATATTATGAAGGCAAGGCTTCTGCGCCTGTCATTCCCAGTGTGTTTGCCGCTTATAAGAAGGGCGACTGGACCATCTCCGGTTTCTTCGGCATTACCGGCGGAGGCGGAAAAGCCTCGTTCGATGACGGCTTGTCCATGTTCGACGCCATGGTGATAGGCGGATTGCTGCAACAGGGCATTCCGGGCAAAGCCTATACACTGAACAGCTACATGGACGGCAAGCAGTATATCTACTCCGTGCAGTTGGGGCTGACCTATAAGATAACGGACTGGCTGTCTGCCTTTGCAGGCGGGCGCATGAACTACTTTACGGGTGGTTACAAAGGTGCGCTGAATGCCAGTGCGGCCGTTGATTTGCCTTTGCCCACCGGTGGAGCGATACCCGTTGGAACCGAGCTTATCGGCATCGACCTGGATTGCAGCCAGACCGGTTGGGGATTTACTCCGGTTATCGGTTTGGATGCCAAGTTCGGCAAACTGACGATTGGTGCGAAATACGAGTTCAAGGCCAATCTGAACATTGAAAATAACACGAAGATAAATTCGCTACGCATGATAGGCGCTCCCGAAAGTGAGCTGGAGGACTACAAACACGGTGTAAATACGCCGAACGACATTCCCGCCATGCTTTCGGTGGCTGCTGCCTATGAGTTCCTTCCTGTGCTGCGCGCATCGGTGGAGTATCACTTCTACGACGATAAGAACGCAGGCATGGCAGGTGGCAAACAGAAGTTCCTGACGAAAGGGACAAACGAGTATCTGGCCGGTATAGAGTGGGATGTTATCAAAAGACTGACCCTGAGCGGCGGTGTGCAGTTCACCGATTATGGTTTGTCCGATGACTATCAGAGCGACACAAGCTTCTCGTGCGATTCCTACTCGCTGGGTGTGGGCGCGAAGTTGCAGCTTTCGGAAAGAGCCGATTTGAATGTGGGCTATATGTGGACCAACTATGAAGATTATACCAAAACCGGCCAAAACTATCAGGGCACAAATCTGCCCGGTACAAACGTGTACAGCCGTACCAACAAGGTATTCGGCCTCAGCATAGACTATCGCTTCTGATCTTTCATAATCCTTTATATACGTAAGAGAGGATGTGTCGCAAATTCGGCTGGCACATCCTCTCTTTGTTTTATGCCTTTAGGGCTTTTATTTCTTTCTTTTTTACTTCTTTCCTTTTACGGATTTCCGTACAGGTTTCAGAAGGAATATTGCACCAGCAGGTTCATGCGGTTGGCATGGTTGGTGGAATTGTCGAAGTTCGTACGCCAGCCGCGCAGATACTCCGCACCTACCTGCATGTTTGGGGTGACATTCCAGAATAGGTTTGCTACGAAATATTGTCCATAGCGGTAAGTGGACGGTTCGTTGGCAGGATACCCGTTTTCGGAATAGAGGCGTGACATGCTGTATGTGCTTGAAAGGAACACTTTCGGACTGATGTTGTATTGCAGTCCGGCATACCAGCCCAGCATCGGCAATGCTTGCATTTTGCCTGCTTCATCGGGATTGGGAACGATGTCCACGTTCAGGTTGCTGAGGTCGTTCAGATATTGCCCGATGCCTTTCCCGTAGGTGGCTTGACCGAACACCTGCCATTGTTTGCCCAGATTGAAGGTGGTGGATGCCTGTATGCCGAAGCCGGTAACGGCATGCGCCTTGTCGCTCAGGGTGCTGGTGTAGGTCATGCTGCGGATAAGTCCGCCTACGCGCACATGGCTTTTGCTGTTCCAGCCGTACTGCGCATAAGCGGTGAAGTCGGGCATGCGCTGTTGTGCGATGTCAAGCTCGCTGTTGGTCGTGCCGTCTACCGCAGGCACTTCGACAGAGGCGTTGAAACGGAAGTCTTTCAGCCCTTTGTAGGTGTATGACACTTGGGTGGCGCGGTAAAAGGTGGCTCCGTTAGGCCCCTGGAAGTCGATGGTGGAAGGCATTGCACCCAGGTCCATGAAGCCGCCGTAGGTGTAGCCCACCGTCACGTCGCGGAAAGACACGTAGGCATTGCGCAGTTGGAAGCCTTTGTTGGAACCGTCGCGGAAGTTGCCGGCGGTGTACACCACGAAGTCGCCGAGAATCTTGGTATGCCCCACCAGTTTCAGGAAAATGGTGGACGTGCTGGGATCCATTTGAAACTGGTTTCTGATTTTGCTCCCGTTGGGGATGTAGGCGGGGATAAAGTCGATGTTGTCGACGATGCCGCCGAAGTCGTACTCTGCCGTGGCGCGTACATAGCCGCCGATGCCCAGGGCGAACTTCCCTTTTCTGTCCGTCAGCAGGAAGCGGGGTGCCTGCGGTTCGTGGATGTAGGGCATTTGCGACTCGTTCATGATGCGGATTATCTCGTCGCCCGCTTTGTCTATGGTGACCAATACGACACCTTTGGGAGACTCATCCTCGATAATCACTTTTTTCTGTGCGTGGACTGCGAGGGCAGACAGTGCCGCACCGCACAACAGAAACATTGTTTTTAAGATTGTTTTCATTTAAGTTAGGTTTTGGTGAATGTGCTTTGAACAACTTAAATTTAAAATGGTTTTGCAGTCACCGGAAGAAAGCGTATCTTTGCACCCGATTTAACAAGAGTGAAATCAGTAGTTACATGTATGATGCCGCGAATAGCGGTCGTGTATTCTAGAACACCACGTAAAAAACAGGAATATGAAGCAAAAAGTATCTGTACCCTTTATGCTGCTGGGCATTCTGTTCAATGTCTGTCTGATAGCGGCCAATCTTCTCGAGACAAAAGTAATCCAGGTTTTCGGCATTACCGTTACTGCCGGACTGTTAGTGTTTCCCGTTTCTTATATCATCAACGACTGCATTGCCGAGGTGTGGGGCTTCCGCAAGGCGCGCCTGATTATCTGGAGCGGCTTCGCCATGAACTTCTTTGTGGTGATGTTGGGACTGATTGCCGTGGCACTGCCTGCCGCTCCCTTTTGGGATGGGGCGCCCCATTTCAACTTCGTGTTCGGCATGGCGCCGCGCATTGTTGCCGCCAGTCTGACGGCATTTCTGGTAGGTTCGTTTCTGAACGCCTACGTCATGAGCCGCATGAAAGTGGCGAGCGGCGGACGTCATTTTTCCGCACGTGCCATCTGGTCCACGGTAGTGGGCGAGACGGCCGATTCGCTGATATTCTTTCCGGTGGCGTTCGGAGGCATTATCGCATGGCAGGAATTGCTGCTGATGATGTGCACCCAGATTGTACTGAAATCCATGTACGAGGTGATAATACTGCCGGTGACCATCCGGGTGGTGAAAGCCATTAAAAGGATAGACGGTAGCGATGTCTACGACGAGGGGATTTCTTACAAGGTGTGGAAAATCAGTGAAATTTAAGTAGTAGAGGTTGTCATAAATATATAATAAGGTGAATAAAGAAGCAGCATTGGTCGTATTCAGCGGTGGGCAGGATTCGACAACTTGCCTGTTTTGGGCAAAGCGTGAGTTCAGGAAAGTATATGCGTTGAGCTTTCTGTATGGGCAGAAGCATCAGAAGGAAGTGGAGCTGGCACGGGAGATAGCGCGTAAAGCGGAAGTGGAGTTTGAAGTAATGGATGTTTCCTTCATCGGCAAGTTGGGGCATAATTCGTTGACGGACCCCGATATGGTGATGGACCGGGAGAAGCCGGCAGACAGTGTTCCGAATACCTTTGTGCCGGGGCGCAACCTGTTCTTCCTCAGCATTGCCGCCGTCTATGCCCGCGAAAAGGGTATCAACCACATCGTGACGGGTGTGTCGCAAACGGATTTCAGCGGGTATCCCGATTGCAGGGACGCATTTATCAAATCGCTCAACGTAACGCTCAACCTTGCCATGGACGAGCAGTTCGTACTCCATACTCCGTTGATGTGGATTGACAAAGCCGAGACTTGGGCGCTGGCGGATGAACTGGGAGTGCTCGACCTGATTCGTCATGAAACGCTGACCTGTTACAACGGCATCCCCGGCGACGGCTGCGGACACTGCCCCGCATGCAAGCTCCGCCGAGAGGGGCTGGAGAAGTATCTGGCGGGAAAATGACGAATGTATTATACCACAAAGGAAACAGAACCGATTATAAACCGATTGTAATATGACCGAATTAAAAGACCAACTTTCCTTATTAGGAAGAAAGACAGAGTACAAGCAGGATTACGCCCCCGAAGTGCTGGAGGCATTCGACAACAAACATCCCGATAACGATTACTGGGTACGTTTCAACTGCCCGGAGTTCACCAGCCTTTGCCCGATAACGGGACAGCCCGATTTTGCGGAAATCCGCATCAGCTACATTCCCGATGTGAAAATGGTGGAGAGCAAGAGTCTGAAGCTCTATCTCTTCAGTTTCCGCAATCACGGCGCTTTCCACGAGGATTGCGTCAATATTATAATGAAAGACCTCATCCGTCTGATGAATCCCAAATACATTGAGGTTACGGGCATCTTCACCCCGCGCGGCGGCATCTCCATTTATCCCTATGCAAACTATGGACGTCCCGGCACGAAGTACGAAAAAATGGCGGAACATCGGTTGATGAACCGCGAATAGAATGGTGGAATATACCTATCAATAGCGATTGCGGGTGTGATACTTTCTTAGCATGGCGTCGGTATAATTACCTAAAAGAGGTGATTGTGAGGTTGCTTTTTTCTAATGACCTTTGCATACGGTATTAGTAACAACTTAACAATCACTTCAAATTGAAAACAGCCATATTTAGTTTATTATTTTTCTTCTTGACGGCATGCGCCTTTTCTGTATATGCGCAGAGGCCGGGCAAGACGATGATTTCAGGTAAAATCCTGTCTACGGAGAAAGAAGTCGTGGATTTTGCGACGGTCTATCTGAAAGGGACCGGTTACGGGGGAATAACCAATCAGGAAGGTATCTATCATGTGAGTGCGCCTGCGGGCGACTATACGCTGGTGGTGTCGGCCGTCGGCTATAAAACCGTAGAGAAACCGGTGACGCTGGTCAGAGGGCAAAGGGTGAGGCAGAATGTCACAATCACCCCCGAAACTCAGCAACTGGACGAAGTAACGGTGGTGTCGACGGGCGTGAGCCGTGTCAAGCGGTCGGCATTCAACGCCGTGGCGGTGGATACGAAAGAGTTGCAGAACACTACCAGAAACCTGAGCGATGCACTGACCAAAGCGCCGGGAATGAAACTGCGCGAGTCGGGCGGGGTAGGGTCGGACATGCAGCTCATGCTGGACGGCTTCAGCGGGAAGCATGTAAAGGTCTTTATAGACGGCGTGCCGCAGGAAGGCGTCGGAAGCTCTTTTGCGCTGAACAATATCCCCGTGAATTTTGCCGACCGCATCGAGGTGTACAAGGGCGTAGTTCCGGTGGGATTCGGCACGGATGCCATCGGCGGGGTTATCAATATCGTTACGAACAAGAAACGCCGCCGCTGGTTTCTGGATGCGTCCTACTCGTACGGTTCGTTCAATACGCATAAGTCCAACGTGCACTTCGGGCAGACCTTCAAGAATGGTTTTACGTACGAAATCAACGCGTTTCAGAACTATTCGGACAATGACTACCGCATCGACTCCCCGGTGGAGGACTTTGAAACGGGCAGGATAGACCGTGACAAGAAGGTGCGCGTACGGCGCTTCAACGATACTTACCACAATGAAGCAGTTATCGGCAAGGTAGGCGTTATCGACAAGAAGTGGGCGGACCGTTTGATGTTCGGTTTCACTTACTCCAATATGTACCAGGATGTACAGACCGGCGTACGGCAGGACATCGTGTACGGGCAGAAACACCGCAAGGGACATTCGCTGATGCCTTCGTTGGAGTATAATAAGCGCAACCTGTTTGCGAAGGGACTGGATGTAGTGCTGACCGTCAACTACAACAAGAACCTGACGACCAATGTGGATACCGCTTCCTATAAATACAACTGGTACGGGGAAAGGAAGCCGCTGAACTCTCCCGGAGAGCAGTCCTACCAGCACTCGCGCGCCGACAACAATAACTGGAACGGTACGTTTACCGCCAACTACCGCCTCGGCAGGGTGCACACGCTGACGTTCAACCACGTGCTGAATGCTTTCAGCCGTTCCAATACTTCATTGCTTGCCAAAGAAGAGCAGTCGGATGCCATTGCCAAAGAGACCCGCAAGAATATCTCAGGTCTCTCTTACCGCCTGATGCCGTCCGAAGACTGGAACTTATCCGTATTCGGCAAGTACTACAACCAGTTTGTCGCCGGACCTGTGGCTACGGATGCCAATCAGAACGATTATGTACGCACCACCCGCAGCGTACATTCCGTAGGCTATGGAGCGGCGGGCACTTACTTCATCCTGCCGGGACTGCAAGCCAAGCTGTCCTATGAAAAGGCCTACCGTCTGCCCACCATCGAAGAGATGTTCGGCAATGAGGACCTGGAAATGGGCGACATCGGCATCCGGCCGGAGAACAGCGACAACATCAACCTGAACCTGAGCTATAACAAGACTTTCGGCAAACATTCCGTGTACGTGGAAGGCGGCTTTGTCTACCGTAACACCAAAGACTACATCCAGCGCAACATCACAGACTTGAGCGGCGGCAAGTCCGCAGCCACTTACGTCAATTACGGCAAGGTGCTGACGAAAGGATATAACATCTCCGCCCGCTACGGCTTTGGCAGGTGGTTGAGTGTGGGCGGCAACTTCACGCAGATGAACGTGTGCGACAATATGAAGACATCCATATCCGGCAGTGCGGAGAATATAGCTTATAAGGAACGCATGCCCAACCTGCCTTATATCTTTGCCGATTCCGACGTGACCTTCTACTGGCGCGACCTCTGGAAAAAAGGCAATGCGCTGACCGTATCTTACGACAACCAGTACTTGCACAGCTTTACTTATTATTCTTCCAAAATCGGTTCGAACAAGGGCGACTACGTGGTTCCGAGCCAGTTCTCCCACAACCTGAGCCTTTCCTACAGTCTCTGTAACGGACGCTACAACCTCTCGTTCGAGTGCCGGAACTTTACGGACGAGCAACTGTACGACAACTTCAGCCTGCAGAAAGCCGGACGGGCATTCTATGGAAAGGTGCGCGTATACTTCGGCAATTGAAACCATGAATCAATAACGATTAGTGTAATATAATAAAACAAAACAACATGAAAAAGAATCTTTTATCGGCCGTACTTCTCACTTCTGCGATGGCAGGAACGGCATTGACATCCTGCACGGATACGGAGGTGCCGGGCGGCGGAAACAATAATGGGACTAAAGGCGATTTCGTAATTGCTTCCTCTGTCACCGCTTCGAGCAATACGACTAACGTATTGCTGACTTCCAAGACTTTGGACGAAGGCTCTGTTTCTACCATCAACAACGGGCTCGTCAACGACGGCGCTTCCCAATGGGTGTTCTACAAGAACCGGTATCTCTATGGACTGACTTACAATCAGGGAAGTGCCGGAACCACCCGTTCTTATGTCATGAACTCCAACCACGAAGTGCAGGCGCGTTCGGGAGAGTTTGCAGTGAAGAGATTCACTACCTACGGCATCTACGATAAGTATATCATAACCGCCTCTACCGGTGACGGACCTGCGGAGTATGCCGACGGCAACCTGTATCTGCCTAAAACTTTCCTGCTCTCTTACCTGGATGTAGCGGACGAAACCTTCAACACCAACGATACGAAAAACAAGGCCTACCAGTCCGAGAATTTCCTGGGCAACGGCGAGTTCGTGACATTGGCCGGAATTCAGGAGCATAACAACAAGATATACAGTGCAGCCGTTCCCATGGGGCTGAGCCAGTATGGCGCTGCCGTAGACGGCGGTAAGTATATATTGCCGGGCAATGAGGATTTGGTAAAGACCGAAGACGGCGGTTCCAACAGCAGCTCGTATAAGAAAGGCGAATTGCAGTGGACACAGTATCCCAATGAATGCTGGGTGGCAATTTTTGATGATGCTACGATGACAACGAAGAAACTCATCAGTACGGATAAAATCAGTTATGCCTGCGGCCGTTTCAAATCCCAGTATTACCAGACTATCTGGGAAGCCGGTAACGGTGATATTTACGTATTCTCTCCAAGCTATGCCAAGACGATGAAGGATGCCCGCCAGCAGACAGTCTTGCCGGCAGGTGTGGTACGCATCCCCAATGGCCGGGAAGACTTCGACAGCTACTACTGCGACCTGGAGAAACAGAGCGGCGGAAAATCCTTCCTGCGTTGCTGGCATATTGCAGACGATTATTTCCTGTTGCTGATGTACGACCGCCCTCTGACGGAGACGGGCTTTGAAGCCAAAGAGCTGGCTGTGTTCAAAGCGGAAAGCAAGAAACTTACCTATGTCACCGGTCTTCCGTCGGCAGACCTGATTTCCGGCTTCGGCAACACTCCGTATACGGAGAACGGTTATGCCTATATGGCTGTGACTACCACCGATGGCCATCCGGCTGTTTACAAGATAGACCCGTCCAGCGCCACTGCCACAAAAGGTGTTACGGTAGAGGCTACGCAGATTACAGGTATCGGCAAGTTGAGCCCTCTTAACTGACTGCAATGAAAAAAGCATTTCGTAAAATACATCTGTGGTTGTCTGTCCCTTTCGGGCTGATTATTACGGTTATCTGCTTTTCGGGAGCTGCGCTGGTATTTGAAGACGAAGTAATGGAGCTGTGCAGGCGCGACCTCTATTATGTGGAAAAGGTAAGCGGCGATCCGCTTCCCGTGGAGTACCTGATAGAGAAAGTCTCCGAAACACTGCCGGACGGTGTTGCTGTTACAGGCATCTCCATCTCTTCCGATGCGGAACGTGCCTGTCGGGTCAGTCTGTCGAAACCGCGGCGGGCATCCGTTTATGTAGACCAATATACCGGTGAGGTAAAAGGCAGGTATGAGCGTGCGCCGTTCTTCCTCACCATGTTTCGCCTGCACCGCTGGCTGCTGGACAGCATGAAGCCGGACGGCGGAATATTCTGGGGCAAGATGGTTGTAGGGGTAAGTACGCTGATGTTCGTGTTCGTACTGGTTTCGGGCATTGTCATCTGGTGGCCCCGCACAAAGAAAGCCCTGAAGAATAGCCTGAAGATTGTCGCCGATAAAGGCCGGTTCCGCTTTTGGCACGACTTGCACGTGGCGGGCGGCATGTATGCGCTTGTCTTGCTTCTGGCAATGGCGTTGACCGGGCTTACATGGTCTTTCCCCTGGTATCGCGCAGGCTTTTATAAGGTATTCGGAGTAGAGCCCAAACAAGGGGCAGGGCATCATGATGCCCCGCAAGCGACTGCCACTTCATATGCTTGCTGGCAGCAGGTTTATGAGGAACTGAAAGAACGTAACGACGGCTATAAACAGATTACGGTTTCCAACGGTTCTGCCACCGTATCTTTTGAACGTTTCGGCAATCAGCGGGCTTCCGACCGTTATACCTTTAATCCGAGTAACGGCGAAATCACCGGAACCGCCTTGTATAAGGATGCCGATGCTTCGGGCAAGATACGCGGCTGGATATATTCCGTGCACGTGGGTAGTTGGGGAGGTATGTTCACCCGTGTACTGACATTCATTGCCGCATTGCTGGGCGGAACGCTTCCGCTGACGGGCTATTATCTGTGGATACGGCGTATCGGCCGCAAGGCTAAAGCCGCACCGAACCGATAAGGGCAGCTCTTTGCTCTACCTATAATTTGTATCTCTTTCAGGCCTTACTTTGCCTGCATCCTTTTCTCCGGACGTAGCTAAGATTCCGGCAGATATGTTCCCCACCGTGAAACAAATAGTTTCCCGGTGGGGAACAACTTGTTTCACGGCGGGGAACGGTTAGTTTCTCCTGAGGAAACTTCCGTTTCCATCAGGGGAAATTATTGTTTTCATCAGGGGAAACCGAAGTTTCTCCTTAATGAAACGTTTGTTGTCTTTTATGCAGGATTGATTATCCTTCTGATTTCAGCCTCTGTTCCGCAGAATGGTCCGTGTGTTTGCAGCTTGATGGTGCACATGGCAGCGGCAAAGCAGCCTGCTTCCCGATAGGATGCGCCTTTGTTCCGCATATACAGATAACCCACCATATAAGTATCTCCGCATCCGGTGGCATCCACTATCTGCAGGGCGGAGTAGGCGGGAATTTCATGGAACTGTCCTTTGGCATATATCAGCGAACCTTTGTCTCCCAACGTCAGCAGCACTTCTTTCACACCCCAGTCTGCAATGAGCAGGGCGGCTTCGTGAGGCTCTTTGCAGCCGGTAAGGACTTCCATTTCGGTTTCGTTGGCCTTTAAGATATGGATGTGCTTCAGGGCTTCTCTCTTTTCCGGCCAGTCTACGGGCAGCACCTTTTCATTGTCCACCTTGCGCAGGAACCCCTGAACGTCTACCGAAAGCAGGCCTTTGCCCGACAGGTATTTGATGACGTCCAATGAAAAGTCGTCGGCAAGCAGGCTGCCCAGGTGGATAATCCGCGCATTGACGTCCTGCAGGCCTTCCATTGTAAACGGGTCGGCCTTTGCCGTGACGCGTTGCGTACGTTCGTTCTGGTTTTCTCCGTATATGTTTTCAAAGCAGACGGAACGGGCACTGGGCAGAGCCTTTACCTCAATGCCCTCTTTCCGTATGTCTTCCACAACGTTCATCTCCGTGTGGGCAAGGGATGTGACCAATAAAAAGCCGTTCGGGTCGAGATGCTTGATGGCATGCGCAAAGTAAAAGGAAGTGCCGCCCGGCATGTATATCGTGTTCTTGGTGGTAACTATCTTGTCTTGTGTAATATAACCGATGCAGCATAAATCGTGTACACTCATTGTTCCCTATTGTTTTGATTCGTTTATTTGTAATTTTGCTGCAAAGGTAATGAATTATTGAGAAAAACGGTAATACTTTGTCAGTCCAGTATCTTCTTCATGAGTTCGTCATACTTCTTGTCGTCACCTGCCATGACCTTCAGTTGCCGGGTAAGCAGTTTGAGGTGAAGGCTTTCGTCCGCAATCAGTTTTGTCAGCAGCTTGCGGGCAATGTCTGCGGTTGGTGTACTTGCGGTAATTCGTTCCTTCACCGACTTGTAGAACCCGATAGTGGCCACTTCCGAATGCGCGGCGAGGGTGAGCGCTTCGACGGGTGTTTCGCCTATATTGACGTTCTTGCTGTCATACGGTTTGGGAAGTGTACCGCCCAGTGCTACGATGGCGTCCCGTATGTGTGCGTAATGCTTCATTTCCACCAAGGCGATGCCCAGCATCAGTTCGCCGATTTCATCTTCAAAGACGGCTTCCTGCTGGGTATATTGCAGGATAGCGGTAATTTCGGAATACTCCGCATTTTCTATGGCAGGATAGAACCATTCGGGCTGTACGCCGTCATTGGGTTTCATGTCATCGGGCTCCACCCATTCCACATCCTGGTTCGAATACTTTAGCACATCCACCAGGGCATCCGCCATTTTATCCACATAATTAATCATATCAGTTAAGTTTTAGAGTTATGTGGGGGACAACAATCGGTAAAGGCACTTGGTTTGGAGTATTTTAAAATATTCGGGAATGTTTGCAGTATATTCGTGCGATTTAACCGTTTGTGGCGTTTGTTTTGTGCTAATGCCGGCAAGACAATCCTTTTTAATTCTGGGCATATTTATATTCCGTCGGTGTCATTCCCGTTATCTTCTTGAACAGGCAGGTGAAGTGCTGTGAGTTTGCATATCCCAGCTTCCTGGCTGTCATGCCGACCGTATAATTTTTGTTCCGCAACATCTTCTTAGCCATGTCCAGCCGCATCAGTTGAAAGTATTCGTGCATGCTTTTTCCGGTCTCGAACTTGAGCAGGTCGCGGAAATAGCAAGGTGACAAGTGAAGAGCGTCTGCACAATATTCTTCTGTGGGCATCGCACCGCCTTCCAGTCTGCCGGACAAGATGTATCCGCTCAGAAGTGAATGGATTTTGTGCAGAATTATTTTATTGGCTTCGCAACGGGTAATGAACTGGCGTTCGTTGAAACGCGCACAATAATCCAGCAATAGCTCGATATGGCGCGATATCAAAGTTTTGCTATGGCGGTCTATGGCATGCCGAAGTTCTTCTTCGATATTGCGGATGCACTCTGTGATTTTCATCTTTTCGCGCGATGAAAGATGCAGCGACTCGTTCGGTTTGTAGAAAAAGAAGGAATAGTCTCCGATGTGGTTCCCCAATGCAGTGTGCGCCATTAAATCCGGATGAAAAGCCAGCATTCGCCCTTTGGGGGCAAGCATATTGTCTATACCCAGCTTAATGGACTCGCCCGGCATACGGAATATCAGTGTAGCGTTGGAATAGTCGTAGTATTTGCGTCCGTACATAAGTTTTCCGGCTTCCCCTTCTATCAGGATAATCGTATAGAAATCACATCGGATGGTACGCTGCTCCAGATTGGCTTCGGATAGGTCAACGACACTTACCAGCGGATGCAGCGTCTTGCAGCCCATACAACAGTTACACTGATGTACGGTCTCTATATTCAGTATTTCTTTTTTCATAAGGATAATCTTATCGGTATCCTTTATATTTGCAGCTTTCTGTATTCTCCGGGTGTGTATCCCGTATTCTTCTTGAAGATGCGATTGAAATGCTGCGAATATTGGAATCCCAGTTCATAGGCAATCTGGCTGACCGTCTTTTCCGTTCCTGCAATCATCTCTTTGGCTATGTCAATCATTCTGGTCTGGATGTATTCCTGTGCGCTTTTTCCGGTTTCTTTTTTTATCAGGTCACCGAAGTAGTTGGGTGACAGGAACACTTTGTCGGCGAAGTATTTTACGGAAGGCAGTCCGTCTGTTTGCGGTTTGTCGCTTTGGAAATAATCGTCGAGCAAGGCTTCGAATTTTACCAGTACGCTTTTGTTGCTTTCCGAACGGGTGATGAATTGTCTTTCGTAGAAACGCATGCAGTAATCCAGCAGCAGTTCGATGTTCCGTGAAATCAGACGTTTGCTGTGCTTGTCGATCGGATGTTGGAGTTCCATTCTTATTTTCTCCAGACAATCTGTGAATATGCTTTTTTCTTCTTCGGATAGGTGCAGGGCTTCGGCCGAGGCGTACGAAAAGAATGAATAATGTTTGATGTCTTGTCCTAAAGAAGTTCCTTTAATCAAGTCGGGGTGAAACAGCAGGCCGTGGGCGTTCGGCCGTACTCCTTGCGGCATGTCCACCTCAACCACCTGTCCCGGGGCAAAGCTGGTGACCGTTCCTTCCTGATAATCGTAAATCTGCCGGCCATAACGGATGTCTCCGCATTTGACGTTTTTCAGGAAAAGGGCATACACCCCATAGTTCATCGTGAAATGCCTTGGAAATCTGGTGGCTTCCGACAGGTTTACCACACTTACCAGCGGGTGTAGTGTTTCGAGTCCGAAGAGTCGGTTGTATTGGTCTACCGTGTCCAGTTTAATAACTTCTTTCATAAGGTATTGTTCTTTAGTTCTACGCAAATGTAGAGAATAAAAGCATAGGTAGTACACCTCTCCGCACAGAAACAGTAAATAGGTTACAAATGTCCGTAATTCATTCACACGAGCGCTGCCGCCATTCGTTTACATTTGCAGTGTAATCTATGTAATATTCAGAACCATGACACTTGATAATTTTTTAGAATATGTAAAGACACGAAAAGCTCTTGATACGGAAGATATACATCGTTTTATGGATGAAATGAGCAATGAGGCAAGACGCATCACATTCAAACTGAATGCATCTTTCCATGCTCCGGATGAGGTGAGAGCATTGCTCTCCGAACTCTTTGGAAAGCCCGTTCCACCCTCACTGCGGGTGTTTCTGCCGTTTTATACGGATTTCGGAAAGAATATTGAAATCGGTAATGACGTATTTATCAATGCCTGCTGCCATTTTCAGGATCACGGCGGGGTTACATTGGGAGACGGTTGCCAGATAGGGCATAACGTCGTTTTTGCAACCCTCAATCACGGGCTTGCTCCCGAAGACCGCCATACGACTTATCCTGCACCTGTCATACTTGGCAGGAATGTGTGGGTAGGCTCAAATTCCACTATTCTGCAAGGCGTGACAATTGGCGATAATGCGGTGGTGGCAGCCGGGGCGGTGGTGACTAAAGATGTTCCGGCGGATGCAATCGTAGGGGGAGTGCCGGCTAAGGTTATCAAATATATCCGATAACTCCATTCATCGCCATGATAATGATTTTGGTAATACGGTCTGCTTTAGTTTGTTCTGTTTTTGCAGAATTAACCCAATCAACGAGCGCCTTTTTCTGAACGTTACTATATGCTTCAATCTTTTCCTGTGCGCCCTCTTCATGTTGCATACACAAAAGTAACTCTTCCGTTATCCGGTTCTTTTCAACCTCATGATATAGTAAACAGAGCATCATACAGATGCTTTTCATGCTTTTTTCTTGAAATAATTTAAAGCAAGTGCTTATAGTTTAAAACTTTGTACTATATTTAAAATTGAATTACATCCGGTAGAGAAATAGGTTTGTCTTTGTTCCGGATGATTATAGGGAAAGAGCGGATAAGAAGTGAAAAAGAAATTAGTGAAAAAGTATGACTCTATAAGAAAGAATTCAATAGATTTGCTTTGAGGAAAATAAGTAAAATGAGGGCTGAATTATGAATATCATAGAACGTATAGACAGACCTTGTGAATATGTAGAAGTGGCACAGACAGCCTTGATTGCCTGCCAATACCTATATTTATGGTTGTTTGCCGGACCGGATGATGCCTATAAGGTATATTCGCTGGCAATCCTGATGGCATTTGAATTTGTTATGGTGCATTCGGGACTTTTTATGGCAGCTATGCCGCTCAAGGCTTCAATACGGCTGTTTATTCCGTTGTATGGGCTTTTTGCATTTGCATTTGGGCATTCAATGCGGGAGGGGGATTATACAATCATCATTCTTTACCTTGCAACTGTGCTCAACAGAATGCGTTTCGCTTTTTTCAATGTCAGTAAATCGGTCAAGCAGCGGGTAGTCAGACAATCGATGATTGCCTTGGCCGTTTATTTTGTGTTGACGGTATCGGTGGTATGTGCAGAATCTGTCATTCCTTCTTTCAGCTTAGGAGCCGCTTTTTCCGAATCGGCATCCTATACCCGTGAAGTACGTGCCGGAGGATTGTTTGTTGAAAAGCCTTATGTACCAATATGTCTCGGATTTCTGTATTACAGTGTACTTTCTTTTTTTAATTTCAAAACTGTATGGCGGGAACGTGCTTTCATTAAAAAAAGATGCACCGGAGGCTATACTGAAGAAGTGACAAATAAGAGACAACAGAAAAATAAATAATTATGAAAAATGCGATTTTAACAATTGTGCTGTCAGGTATGGCACTATTCTTATAATAAAGTGGTTGCTCTTGAAAAGAAAGACACGAATGACATTTGAAGCGTTGTACAAGTTTGAAGCAGGGATATTGAAAAAAATCATTCCGGTACTTCACAGCCCGGAATGAAAGCATAATGTTACAAGAGTTTTATGAATGAGAGATCAGAATATCTTTTTACCTTTTTTACTAATACGTTCTAATTAACACTTTGGTTTCTATCTTACAAATCTACTGTAGGTTTCAATGATAGTATAACAAAGGCTGTGCCAAAAACGGTATAAAAAGATAAGTGGTTTAATATCAGTTATATAATACTGATAGCTTTTGCGCTATTGTGGAAAATTATACTATAATTCCACATTAATATTCCACAATTCCACATTAAGATGAAAGACTATTGTTTTCTATCTTGTTGATATTTAGTTTTCTATCTTGTAATTCTAATTTTGGCACAGCATTTGTTCGGAATTTTATGTCCTAAGATGTAGACTAACTGAATTATTCCAAGCTTATAGTTGTGTAAAGTTAGTATTGATAATGTTTAAGAGATAGTGTTCTCGTAAAAATGTTGTAGTGTCGTCCCGGTGTTGTGAAACATCGGGACGATATTGTTTTGGTAAGCAGCAGAAAATGAATTGTTATGGGTATTGGGAATAAAAAGATTCTATCTGAAGTCAGAAAAGTCAGGCAGGTTTCCTTTTTTCGGAATAGCCTCTTGCGCTTTCCGGCAAGGGGTAAAAGTCAGCCCATCCGTTATCTCGGACTATTCCGATTATTATGCGTTTCAGGTGCTTTTTCACTTGCTCCTAAAAGGACCCTGAATTTACACCTGGCATACTTCTCAGAAACGCTATATTCTGCTTCACCTCAAACAAATAAAAAAGCTCTAATTCTATTAAGAATCAGAGCTTTTCCTAATTTTGCTTTCTTGAGAAGCGGTGCGTACGGGACTCGAACCCGTGACCCCATGCGTGACAGGCATGTATTCTAACCAACTGAACTAACGCACCATCATTTCATTTTATCGTTGCTATCTCTCTCGATTGCGGTTGCAAAGGTAGGTGTTTTTTTTGAATCTGCAATAGCTGTGATAAACTTTTTTTCAAGTCTTCTTGTCTGTGTTTACTTTTTGTTCTCATATTTAGGAAGTTGTAAAAAATAAGAGATGTAATGTTTAACAAATATTTGTAATTACTCTTTGCAGCTTGTTTATGTTCTGTTTATATGTTATTTAGTATGCGATTAGACGTCTATATATAGAAAAAACGAAATAATTTTCGCTAACTTTTAAACTTCTTGTTTGAAAAGTTCGTTATTTTGCAATAAATCGTTATTTTTGCGAACTCAAGACAAGAATATTGCAATTAGAGAACAATAAAAATAGAGTTTAGGATGATGAAAACGGCGAAGCTGTTACTTCACTGTCCCGATCAGCCGGGAATTTTGGCAGAAGTAACAGATTTTATAACGGTAAACAAAGGTAATATTATCTATTTGGATCAATATGTAGACCATGTGGAGAATATTTTTTTCATGCGTATCGAGTGGGAATTGGAAAGCTTTCTGGTTCCTCAAGAGAAGATAGAGGACTATTTTGAAACATTGTATGCGCAGAAGTACGGAATGAGTTTTCGCCTTTATTTTTCGGATGTCAAACCGCGTATGGCTATTTTCGTGTCGAAGATGTCGCACTGCCTGTTCGATCTGCTGGCGCGCTATACGGCAGGTGAATGGAATGTGGAGATACCTCTTATAATAAGCAATCATCCAGATTTGCAGCATGTAGCAGAACGCTTCGGCATACCTTTTCATCTGTTTCCTATTACTAAGGAGACAAAAGAAGAGCAGGAAAAGAAAGAAATGGAACTGCTTGCCAAGCACAAGGTGAACTTCATCGTACTGGCACGTTATATGCAGGTCATTTCCGAGAAGATGATAGACGCTTATCCCAACCGCATCATCAATATTCATCACTCTTTCCTTCCGGCATTTGTAGGGGCGAAGCCCTACCATGCAGCATTCGAGCGTGGTGTGAAGATTATAGGAGCTACCAGCCACTACGTTACTACGGAATTGGATGCAGGGCCTATCATCGAGCAGGATGTGGTGCGTATCACTCATAAAGATACTGTGCAGGATCTGGTGAACAAAGGCAAGGATTTGGAGAAAATCGTCCTCTCTCGTGCCGTTCAGAAGCATATCGAGCGTAAGGTGTTGGCGTATAAAAATAAGACAGTAATATTTAATTAGTAGTTGATGAAGGTTGCAGTTGTCAAATATAATGCAGGTAACATCCGTTCAGTTGATTGTGCCTTGAGGCGTTTGGGCGTTGAGGCGGAGATTACGGCAGATGAAAAGGTTCTACGTGCTGCGGATAAAGTCATTTTCCCCGGGGTGGGTGAAGCGGAAACAACCATGAATTTCCTGAATGCCGGCGGAATGGGCAGACTGATAAAAGAACTGCGTCAGCCGGTGTTGGGTATCTGTTTGGGTATGCAGTTGATGTGTCGCCATTCGGAGGAAGGAGATGTGGATTGCCTTGGTATTTTTGACGTTGGCGTGAAACGTTTTGTTTCGCTAAAGCATGAGGATAAAGTTCCCCATATGGGGTGGAATACGATTTCACAGACTCACAGCGACCTCTTCAGGGGCTTCACGAAAGAGGAATTTGTCTATTTCGTACACAGCTTTTATGTGCCGGTCAACGATTGTACGGCTGCCGTAACGGATTATATACTTCCGTTCAGTGCTGCTTTGCATAAGGATAATTACTATGCCACCCAGTTTCATCCCGAAAAAAGTGGAAGTGTGGGCGAACGTATCTTGCAGAACTTTTTGGACTTATAGTGAAAGAATCCGATATTTGATAATTCGTAATAAATTGAAATGATAGAGTTAATTTCCGCTATTGACATCATCGACGGAAAGTGCGTACGCCTCTCCCAGGGTGATTATAACAGCAAGAAAGTGTATAATGAGAACCCCGTAGAAGTAGCTAAGGAACTTGAAGCGCATGGTATCCGACGCCTTCATGTGGTAGACCTCGACGGAGCCGCTTCCCACCATGTGGTAAATTACCGCACGCTGGAGCAGATAGCCTCCCGTACTTCTTTGGTTATAGATTTCGGTGGCGGGGTGAAGAGCGATGAAGATTTGGTCATTGCATTTGAAAGCGGTGCACAGATGGTGACGGGCGGTAGCATTGCCGTAAAGAATCCCGAACGTTTTTGTCACTGGTTGCAAACATACGGTTCGGAGAGAATAATTCTCGGAGCTGATGTAAAAGACCATAAGATTGCCGTCAACGGTTGGAAGGATGAGAGTGCTTGCGAACTGTTCCCGTTTTTGAAAGATTATGTCGGGAAAGGTATTCGTAAAGTCATCTGTACCGACATCAATTGCGACGGTATGCTGCAAGGTCCTTCCATATCTCTATATAAAGAGATGCTGGAAGCGCATCCCGACCTTTACCTTATAGCCAGTGGCGGAGTGAGTTGTGCCGAGGATATTCGCCAACTGGAAGCAACGGGCATACCTGCCGTTATTTTCGGTAAGGCATTGTATGAAGGGCGTATAACTTTTAAAGAACTGGAAGCGTTTATGATATAAATTTGCGTAACATTGCATTCATTATTGTTGCTCAACGTAAATCGAGTCATAAATCCAAAATCATAAATAAAAGAAAAGTGTTAGCAAAGAGAATCATCCCCTGTCTTGACATCAAAGACGGACAGACCGTAAAAGGGACTAATTTTGTAAACCTGCGTCATGCAGGCGATCCGGTTGAACTGGCGCGTGCTTATAGTGAGCAGGGGGCCGATGAGTTGGTCTTTCTGGATATTACCGCCAGTTTTGAGGGACGCAAGACATTTGCCGAACTGGTGAAGCGTATTGCCGCCAACATCAGCATACCTTTCACCGTAGGTGGCGGAATCCATGAACTGAGTGATGTAGACCGGCTTCTGAATGCCGGCGCGGACAAGATATCCGTCAATTCCTCGGCCATTCGTCGTCCCGAACTGATTGACGAGATAGCCAAGCATTTCGGCTCGCAGGTTTGTGTATTGGCTGTTGATGCCAAGCAGACGGAAAAGGGTTGGTGGTGTTATCTCAACGGCGGACGTGTGGAGACCGACAAAGAACTCTTTGCCTGGACAAAGGAAGCGCAGGAGCGCGGTGCGGGCGAGGTGCTTTTTACCAGTATGAACCATGACGGCGTAAAGACCGGATATGCCAACGAAGCCCTTGCCGCTCTTGCCGACAGGCTTTCCATACCCATTATCGCATCGGGCGGAGCAGGTGCGAAAGAGCACTTCCGTGATGTCTTTCTGGAAGGAAAAGCAGATGCCGCCTTGGCCGCCAGCGTTTTTCATTTCGGAGAAATTAAAATTCCCGATTTAAAATCGTATCTTTGCGCCCAAGGAGTCGCAATGAGAAGATGATAAGGAGTTATAAGTTATGGGTTATAAGGTATTCGCTGCTGCACGAAGCACGGATGAAAACGACTCATAACAATAACTCACAACAAAATAACTCATAACTTATAACTTAAAAAGATGTTGGACTTTGACAAAATGAACGGACTTGTTCCGGCAATTATACAGGATGCTGACACGGCCAAGGTGCTTATGTTAGGTTTTATGAACCGGGAAGCATATGATAAGACGGTAGAAACGGGTAAAGTAACATTCTTTAGCCGTACCAAGAACCGTCTTTGGACAAAAGGCGAGGAGAGCGGCAATTTCCTGAACGTGGTTTCCATGAAAGAGGATTGCGACAAGGATACTTTGCTGATTCAGGTACATCCTGTCGGTCCGGTTTGTCATACGGGTACGGATACTTGCTGGGGAGAGAAGAACGAACAGCCTGTTATGTTCCTGAAACTTCTTCAGGACTTCATCGACAAGCGTCATGCTGAAATGCCGGAAGGCTCTTACACAACCAGCCTGTTCCAGTCAGGTGTCAATAAAATGGCGCAGAAGGTAGGTGAAGAAGCGGTTGAAACTGTTATTGAAGCATGCAACGGCACCGACGAGCGTCTGATATACGAGGGAGCCGATTTACTGTATCATCTTATCGTATTGCTGACCTCTAAAGGTTATCGCATAGAAGATTTGGCACGTGAGCTGGAAGAACGTCACAGTGCGGATTGGAAGAAACACTAAGTTGTTATGGATGAAGTGCTGATACGATATAAAGATGTGGAGATACACCAGCAAGAGCTGTGTGTGTTGAACGATGTAAACTTGGAGTTACATAAGGGAGAGTTTGTCTACCTCATCGGCAAAGTCGGTTCGGGTAAGACGAGTTTGCTTAAAACCTTTTATGGTGAACTGGATGTGGCGGCGGGCGATGCCGAGGTGTTGGGATATGATATGTTGCATATCAAGCGCAAGCATATTCCGCAGTTGCGTCGTAAGTTGGGTATCGTATTTCAGGATTTCCAGTTGCTTACCGACCGTACGGTGTATGACAATCTTGAGTTCGTGCTCCGTGCCACCGGGTGGAAGAATAAGGGAGAAATAAAAGACCGTATCAGCGAAGTATTGCAATTGGTGGGTATGAGCAATAAAGGTTATAAATACCCCAATGAATTGTCGGGAGGCGAACAACAGCGCATCGTGATAGCCCGTGCCGTACTAAACTCTCCGGAAGTAATTCTTGCCGATGAGCCAACCGGAAATCTGGATGTGGAGACGGGATTTGCCATAACCCAGCTTTTACATAGTATCAGTGAGGCGGGTTCGCTGGTTATTATGACTACGCACAATATGCAGTTGCTTTGGGAATATCCGGGGCGCGTATACCGTTGTGCTGACCATTTGATAACGGACGTAACGGAGCAGTATTCCGTTGCGTCGTCAATAGAAGAGAAATAAACAAGATTATATAACATTTTAATACAGAAACGAAAATGAAAGTTTTAAAGTTTGGAGGTACTTCAGTAGGTTCGGCTCAGCGAATGAAGGAAGTGGCCAAATTGATTACCGATGGTGAACGTAAGATTGTGGTTCTCTCTGCCATGTCGGGTACCACAAACACATTGGTTGAGATTTCGGACTATCTGTACAAGAAGAATCCGGAAGGTGCTAACGAGATTATCAACAGACTGGAAACGAAATATCGCCAGCACATTGATGAACTTTATGCCACTCCCGAATATAAGCAGAAAGGTCTGGAACTTATCAAATCTCATTTCGACTATATCCGTTCTTACACCAAAGACCTTTTTACGCTGTTCGAGGAGAAGGTAGTGCTGGCGCAGGGTGAGTTGATTTCTACCGCCATGATGAATTACTATCTGCAGGAATGTGGTGTGAAGTCGGTTTTGCTTCCGGCTTTAGAATATATGCGTACGGACAAAAATGCTGAACCTGATCCTGTTTACATCAAAGAAAAACTTCAGGTTCAGCTTGAGTTGCATCCCAATGCCGACATTTATATCACACAAGGTTTTATCTGCCGCAACGCCTATGGAGAGGTAGACAATCTGCAACGTGGCGGCAGCGATTATACCGCTTCTCTGATAGGTGCGGCTGTCAATGCTTCCGAAATCCAGATTTGGACGGACATCGACGGTATGCACAACAACGACCCGCGTATTGTGGACAAGACCTCTCCCGTGCGCCATCTTCATTTTGAAGAGGCAGCCGAGCTGGCATATTTCGGTGCAAAAATCCTGCACCCTACCTGTATCCAGCCCGCCAAGTATGCTAACATCCCCGTGCGCCTGCTCAATACAATGGATCCCACGGCTCCGGGTACACTCATCTCCAACGATACGGAGAAAGGCAAAATCAAGGCTGTAGCTGCAAAGGATAATATCACAGCTATCAAAATCAAGTCCAGCCGTATGTTGCTTGCTCATGGTTTCTTGCGCAAAGTGTTTGAAATCTTTGAAAGCTACCAGACTTCTATCGACATGATTTGTACGTCCGAAGTAGGTGTATCCGTTTCTATCGACAATACCAAGCATCTCAACGAGATTCTGGACGATTTGAAGAAATACGGTACAGTGACGGTGGACAAGGACATGTGTATCATCTGCGTGGTAGGCGACCTCGAATGGGAGAACGTCGGCTTTGAAGCCAAAGCGCTCGATGCCATGCGCGACATACCGGTACGTATGATTTCTTTTGGCGGTAGCAACTATAACATTTCTTTCCTTATCCGTGAATGTGATAAGAAACAGGCTTTGCAGTCGCTCAGCGATGCGCTGTTCAACGAGTAATAAAAGAAAACAGTAGATATGAGCGCTTTTACCTTCTTGATAAAAGCGCTCTTTTTAACTAAACGAAGATATAACCCATAATAATTATATGAAAGGAACATTTCCTATTGACAAATTCCGCGAATTGCGTACCCCGTTTTATTATTACGACACGAAGGTGCTGCGTGATACTCTTTCCTGCATCCGTACCGAAGCGTCACGATACGATAACTATTCGGTGCATTATGCGGTGAAGGCCAATGCCAATCCTAAAGTTCTGACTATTATCCGTGAGAGCGGGTTGGGAGCGGACTGTGTGAGTGGCGGTGAAATCCGTGCGGCAATCAAGGCTGGTTTCCCAGCCGACAAGATTGTGTTTGCCGGAGTGGGTAAGGCAGACTGGGAGATAAATCTTGGATTGGATTATAATATCTTCTGCTTTAATGTAGAGTCCATACCCGAACTGGAAATTATCAACGAACTGGCCGCAGCCAAAGGCAAGGTAGCCAATGTTGCTTTCCGTATCAACCCCAACGTAGGCGCGCATACGCATGCCAACATCACTACCGGATTGGCGGAAAACAAGTTCGGTATCAGTATGGAAGATATGGACCATGTGATAGACGTGGCGCAGGAGATGAAAAATGTCAAGTTCATCGGGCTGCATTTCCACATCGGTTCGCAGATATTGGATATGGGCGATTTTGTGGCTTTGTGTAATCGTGTCAACGAATTGTTGGACAAACTCGAAGCCCGTCAGATACGTATCGAACACGTTAATGTGGGCGGTGGACTCGGCATTGATTACGGACATCCCAACCGTCAGCCTGTACCCGATTTCAAAAGCTATTTCGAAACCTACGATAACTGCCTGAAACTCCGTTCCTATCAGACACTTCATTTTGAATTGGGGCGTTCGGTAGTGGGGCAGTGCGGTTCGCTTATTGCAAAGGTTTTATATGTAAAGCAAGGCACTAATAAGCAGTTTGCTATTCTTGATGCAGGTATGACGGACTTGATTCGTCCTGCACTCTATCAGGCATTCCATAAGATAGAGAACATTACTTCCGATGCTCCGCAGCAAACTTATGATGTAGTGGGGCCTATCTGCGAATCATCCGATGTCTTTGGCAAGGCTGTCGATTTGAACGGTGTGAAGCGTGGCGACCTTATAGCCCTTCGCTCTGCCGGAGCTTACGGTGAAATCATGGCTTCGGGTTATAATTGCCGCGAGTTGCCGCAAGGTTATACATCGGACGAGCTGGTATAAGTGCAGTACAAGATTTGAATGATTTATCAAGCACGGGAACATCCTTTTTGTTTCTGTGCTTGTTTTTTATAGCTACCTGATTTTTTTGTTGTATTTTTACAGCATTAATATCTGATATAAATCCATTATGAAACACAAGTCGATTTTCTTTTCACTTAGCCTGATATTTAGTTCGTTTTGTCTTTCAGCGCAGGAATTGCCGAAAGAAGTGGTCTGGCAAGAGATAGAGGGAGTTAATGTACCGATTCCGCCTCAGACGCATCCCCGTTTGTATGTTCGCTCATCCGATTTACCCGCGTTGAAGGAACGCCTGAAAACTCCTCAGGCACAGCAGACACTTTCTCTTATGAAAGAGCTGAGCAAAGACCGCACTCCGGCCGAAGAAGCTGCCGTTACAAACCGCGGTTTCCGCTATTATTACGAGATGCGCGGCGTTACATCGCGGGTGCAGTTGCAAGCCCTTGACTATCTGTTGGAAGGTGACAAACGTTTGGCACGCAAGGCCATTACAGCCATGCTCGATACATTGCAGCGTGCCTCTTTCGGCACTCGTTCCGACTTGTCGCGGGCCAGCGGAGCCATGCTGATAACGGGTGCTATGGTATATGATTGGTGCTACGACCAGATGAAGAGTTCCGAGAAACAGGCTTATATCAAAGAATTTATCCGTCTGGCAAAGAGTATGGAATGTGGTTATCCGCCACGCAATAACCAACCCATAGCGGGGCATCCGTCGGAGTGGATGATTATGCGCGATATGCTGTCGGCAGGCATTGCCATTTATGATGAATATCCCGATATGTACAATCATGTCATTACCATGCTCTATCGTGATTATATCCCGGCACGCAACTATTTCTACGAAGGGCAGAACTATCACCAGGGCACGAATTATGTACATGTCCGTTTTGCTTGCGACCTCTTTCCTTTGTGGATTTTGGATAAGATGGGAGCCGGTAGCATTTACAGCTCTTCGGCAAGATTTGTGCTTTACGACATTATCTACCGCCGGCGTCCCGACGGAGTGTTGATGCCTGCGGGCGATGATTATCCGCAGAACCGTCCCGCATTGCTTACCATGCCAACGCCTATGTTCTTGGCTTCCAGCTATTATAAAGACGAGTACCTGGCTTATGAATTCGAGCGTAATCCCCGGTTGGACAAGTCGGGCAACGAGTCCATGAACCATTGTTTGATATACGAACTGTTGTGGCGTGACTACACCCTGAAAGGCAAGGCCCCCGACCACCTTCCTTTAACACGTTATTCCGGTACTCCCTATGGTTGGATGATTGCCCGTACCGGTTGGGATGCCAACAGCGTGATTGCCGAGATGAAAATTAATGAGCAATTTGTGGGCAACCACCAGCACATGGACGGTGGCAGTTTCCAGATTTACCACAAAGGGCCTTTGGCTATCGATGCCGGTGCTTATAGCGGTAGTTCGGGCGGTTATAACAGTCCCAACAACAAAAATTACTTCAAACGTACCATTGCCCATAATTCATTGCTGGTGTACGACCCTGACGAAAAGTTCGGCTGTTGGAACTATGGCGGGGGTGGAAAAACGCGGTTTGCAGCCAATGACGGCGGGCAGCGTATGTGCGGCGAAGGTTGGAAAACCTGCAATTCGCTCGACAGCCTTTTGTCCGAGGAATATACAGTAGGTAAAGTGTTGGCTCATGGATTTGGTCCTGACGCGCAGGCTCCCGATTATTCTTATTTGAAGGGGGATATAACACAAGCCTATACCCGGAAAGTGAAAGAGGCGAAACGTTCTTTCGTATTCCTCAACCTGAAGTCCGAAACAGTGCCTGCTGCACTTATTGTATATGATAAAGTATCGGCTTCCAATCCCGATTTCCGCAAATACTGGTTGCTGCATAGCATCGAAGAACCCACGCTTGAAGGTAATACTTTCACCGTGCGGCGCACCAAAGACGGTGATAGCGGTATGCTGCACAACACCGTCCTTTTACCTCAGACGGATAATCTTCGTATTGATAAGATTGGTGGTCCCGGTAAGGAAAACTGGGTGTTCGGCACTAACTATCCCAACGATGCCGTAACCCCTTATCTTGACAATGCCAACGAGCGCGGAGCCTGGCGGGTAGAAGTTTCACCCGCTGCCCCTGCCGTTACCGATAACTTCCTGAATGTGATACAGGTTGCCGATAACCGATGCAACAAGTTGAACGCAGTACAGCGTATTGAGGATGACCGGATAGTAGGTGTTCAGTTAGCCGATCGTGTCGTTACTTTTGCCAAGAGTAGCGAACCGTTACAGAAGGATTTCACCCTTACAGTTAACGGTACGGGTACATATAAATTCGTCATTACCGACCTTAAAGCAGGTAATTGGCAAATAAAGAAAGACGGTTGTGTCTTTATTCCGTTGACTGAGGTGCAGGCTTCCGATGGAGTGCTTACTTTTGAGGGGAGTGCCGGTAGTTATGAATTTTGTAGGTAATAATTTTAAATAAACAATAGAGCAGGTATTTAACTTGTTCTATTGTTTCTGTTATTTGCACTGTTGATAAAATAATGTAGTTATGAAGCAATACGAAGCTGTCATAGAAACCTTAGATAAGTTGGGTGGAGTCGCAACTTTAGGAGAGCTGAACAGAGAAGTTTTTAAAATAAGCGACTGTGAATGGAAAACAAAAACTCCATTTGCCAGTATCCGCCGCATTGTGCAACAGACTAAGGGGATCTATAAGATAAAGCCCGGATTATATGGACTTGAGAAGTATAGAAAACAAATAGAAGATAGGGGGATTATTGTAGAAACCGAGAAGAACAAAGATTCAAATGATGTTATAATGTTCAACCATACTTATTATCAAGGTATTCTATTAATAATAGGGAAGTACCGTAACATGCAGACTTTCGTACCCAAACAAGATAAAAACAAGAAATTCTACGATGGGCACAAGTTACACGAACTTTCTACTCTTGCAGAACAGCCGCCTTATTCCTATCCTCAACTGATAAAGCGCAGTGCTACTATTGATACGATATGGTTTAACGGACGCAATATGCCTCATTCATTTTTTGAGATAGAGTATTCTACGGACATCCAGAACTCTTTGCTGAAATTCAACGACCTGCAAGATTTCTATGTAAGAATGGCTATTGTTGCCGATATAAAACGCAAACCGGAATTTGAAGCTAAGATGCGTTTTCATGCTTTCGATGATTTACGATTGAACAAACGTGTGTCATTTTTAAGTTATGATGCCCTTGTTAAGCAATACGAAATGGAGCAGGAAAAACAATCATTTGAATTTATCCTTTAGATTTGCAAATACTTGCTTTTCTTTATTTCGTAATAAAATTAAAGATATTGCTCTTTTGGATAGTATGGGGAAGTTGTCTGTACAAGAGGACTTTGCTTGCGGTTATGATTTACCCTTTTAATGAACATCCAAGAGTTCTTTGTTACGGTTGTTTTGGGTTTGAAAATATAGGTCTGTATAAAATAGTGCTCCCCGCACTTCACAGTGCAGGGAAGACACAGCAAACAAACAAAACATTTCTGATTTGAATAAAGAGATATTCTTATCAGACGTTTTTGTTTTAGGTATTTAGAGCGTTTTAATGCTTTGGAAGTGGAAGTTGAATATAAGTTGTGTATGTAAATTCTATATTCTCATTTGTGCAAAGCAATGATTTCTTATTATTTTAAGCTATTTATTTCGTACACACCGGATAACAAAAGCTATTATTTCACCTGTTGAAGAGTCTTCACCCCCAATGAATTCATTTTGAAGATGTCTGTTGTACGTAGTGCATAGATAGTATCCTATGGCATCAAAATAAGGTTCGTGCGGATGTCCGTCGGTAAATCTCATAAAGCTACTATATGGGAGTTTTAATACATCTCCGTATATTGTGTATCCATCTTTGGGTACTCCTTTTGCATAGGAAAGCAAATTATTGAACTCTTGTAAAGTAGGAGTTCTCCAAGTGCTATTAGGTTCAACTTTTCGACATGGGTCTCTTGAATCGGACCAAGTTGTGATAAGTTCCGGATTATTTGGCAACGGATTATTGAATACAAAATAGTCCGGAGCATTATTTGCTTTGCTGCATGTCAGTGTATTGGGATAGATACCATATTTTTTTGTTTCTGCTGTATAATATAAGTTTCCGTTTGCCCAAATATTTCCCCCGATAATATACCCTTCTGTTGTGGTGAATGAAACGTTGTTGTAATAGGTGTTATTGGCGTTAAGAGTCACTCCGGATAATGTTGTGCTCCTATTGCTAAATGGTTTGTTGCCAATGGTAAGATTCAATTTTATCGTTACGCTTGCAGAAGTTTGTGGCAATAAATACGTGTAGTTGCTATACACACTCATCGCATTCGGACTGCTCCAAGTGATATTTATCGTTCCCGATCCGGATTGTGCTGTCAGTGCATTGTTTGTGAAAGAATAGGTAGCATTATGTTTGGGCAGAGTCACTGTACCCGTACATGCCGTAATTATTCCCATTCTTTCGGCTTGGGCAATGGCTTGTACTCTGTATCGTGCACAATGATGTTTGAACACGATGTTACTCAACGTATATTTGCTGCCTGTATTGTTAATTACAACTCCAGCTTTTACATACGTCATAAAATTTTGCCCGTTTGTTACGGGAACACTTGTAGAGCTGTTGGTAAATGTGGTAATGGCGCTTGAATTGCCGTATGAATAAACGATGAATGTATAAGTTCCCATAGGGAGAATAAGGCTCTTTGTGGTTTGTACGCTGCTTCCCAACAGCTTATAATCTCCATATCCGGCATAGTTTGCAGTGGAAATTTCGGTGGCGGTAGCCGATTTATAAGCTATGACCCGGAAAGTTATGTTATCTTCCATGTTTGCCCAGCGGGTGGCGGCTTCATCGGTTGCATATCCTGCGGGGTAATACAGTGTACTCACTTTCATATTCAAGTCGTATTCTCCTTTTTGTTTGACGGTTTTTGTTATTCCGCTTCGTGTGCCGGCAATCTCTTCCGTGCTCCAGCCGTTTGTCTGGGGAGCTTCCACCTCAACGAGGATGTTGTTGGGAGAGGGGTTCTCTATGCTGTCCTCGTATTTTCCGCACCCGATTATCAGCAGGACAACCGATATATGGAATAACATATTTCTTATCATTCGTCTCATTTTTTTAAGGTAAAGTAATCGTTTATGAACCGTTTGTCATTTTTGCACCTGCTACCATTGATCCGGACTTTGAGGCATGGTTATTGTTCCCGAACCTGCCGATGTCTGTCCGCTCCACGCTTCTGCTGATATACTTGTTGCTATCACCAATGTCTTGTCGCCCGTAAGTGCTGCTGCTTCCGTGGTATATCCCGCATTGTTCACCGCCTTGATATTCACGATGTAGCGGCAGTTCCTTTTTAGCGGAATATAACTTCCCCCGCTAGTAAGGTCCACTCTGTAATAATGTGTGCTTCCCGCATAAGTACCTCCTACGACAAGGCATACATTATTGTCCCTGCCATTTCCTTGCGGTGTTTCCGCTACGTAGATAGTCCGTATCAGTGATTTGCCGTCCGTGCAGGTGTAGGTCAGCGCATCGTTTGTTCCGGTATCCGGGGGGATGGATACGGACGCAACCACGTTATCGGTAATTGTCCCACCGTTTACAGGAGCTACGTAGCCTTTATTCTTGGTACGGTACACGCTGACTGTTTTCAACGTAAATCCGCTTATTCCTGCTGCTGTTTCTCCATTTAGCATACATCCCACATCTATGCGTGCCAGCGAACGCAGCAACGTGATGTTTCCCAAAGATGTGGCAGGAGTGATGGCTTGCGTTGCAGTCGTTTCTCCCCACATAGGGAAACGGCTGTAGTTTGTCGTTCCGGTTGCATTCCACATTCCGGTGGCATCGAACGTTATCATTTTCAGAACATCGTTTTTGGCAGTGTTATCCGGAATGACGGGTAGTTTCTTTCCGGCATTGGCTATGACTACAAGTCTGTATTTCTCGCCTATCAGGCTTTGTTTCAGGGTCACTATGTACTTTTCATCCTGTAACTGTACTTGTGGCGCCTCATAGCTGAACGTTTCCGTGGAACTGTTTACCTTGAATACCAATACTTTCAGCTGGGCTATGTCTATTGCATTTTCCTCGTTGGATGTAATGGCGCGGGTGGCGGTACTTCCGTCCGTTGCCGTCGGTAGCGAAATGCGGAGTGTGAGCATTACTTCGCCATTGTCGGTCAGTGTGCCAGGTTGCCCATTGTCGCAAGCCAGCAGGGCAAGGACGGTTACCGCACAGGTTACGATGCGTAATGATGCGGCGGATTTGCTTCTATATTCCGATAGCCCTGTCATACTTTTTTAATTTACATTTCCGTTTCCTGTTCCACTTCTCCCCATGGCAGTACTTTTACGAATACTCTTATTTCGGTCTTTCTGAAATCTATTTCAATGTCAGTTTGCTTTCCGGCTTCCGCTCGTAAGAGGTGTAGCTCGTTATCCTGCGTAATGGTGCATAGTTTTTCCTGCCCTCTGTATATTTCCACTTCGATACATTCTTCTTCTTGGGTTGGAAATATGCGAAAGGGCGGAGCATAGGCATCTCCTTGCTCATCTGTAAAGGTTGGCGGTTTGTATCCTGCGTTTTCTCCGGTTACTTTTCCCATGAAATCCACTTCGGAACCCGTTCCCCGTACAATGAAGGTATAGGTTTCTCCCTGATACGGATAGCGTTCTGCAAGATAGCGTGTCCGTATGCTCAATCCTGCGGTCATTCTTTCCATAACCAGCGTGATTTTTTCCTCTTGTATGCTCCTTGTAGCGGTGTTGTTCAGCTCCTTGCGGCAGTAAAAGAGGTCAGTAACAGGCAAATGGCTTCCTTCGGCATGTTGTTTCAGTTTCAGGCGTGCTTCCTCTAGCAGGGTCCCCGGTTTGATTTTGGCGGTAATCAGGGTATCTTCCTTGATGTTTCCCCATGCTACGAGGGTAAGCCGTGCTTCTTTGTGGTTTCCGAAAAGATAGTCTGATGACACTCCTGCAGGAACCATGCGTACAAAACCGTTTTCTCCGAAAAGATACACTTCCGATTTCTCCAGTACACCGCTTTGGGTGAGATCATTACCTGCCGCATCCACTACCCGCACGTGTATTTCGTACTGCATGCAGTCTCCGGTGTCTTCCCGCACGCATGATACGTGCAGAAAGGCAAGGCAGGCATACGATGCCGTAAGTATGGCTGTGCGGATAGGTTTCATTACTGTTTATGGTTTCGGGTAATTATTCGAATGTCACGTCCTGCGTGATGTTCAGTGCCCAGTCGGCTACACTCACTGTCAGTTCGAGTGAAGTAGGGTTTATCTCTCCGGTGGGGTCACCGGTCCCTATATTCTTGATAATTGCCTTGATGGCATAGGTCGTGTTGCGGGCAATGTTTGAAGTACCCGTGCCCGAAGCTCCGGTGATATTTGTTCCGGTCTGGCTCTTGTTGACGATTATCGGATAATAGATGGTGGTTCCTGCATCACTTGCACTTTTCTTGAACGTGCCTTCCAGTACCAATGCCGTACGGGTGGCCTCTTCGTTGGGGAGTATATAGAACCAGTAGTCGGTTTTATGCTCGGTACCGGGTCAATGTAAAAACCTGAGGGGTAAATTTATAAATTGTTATCTTTGTCTCCAAATTCATAGCTTATGGAGTTAAACGGTTATCGCCTTCTTCTTCCTGAAGGCACTTTAGACTACTTTGATCTTG
>ERZ834798.343-NODE-343-length-57507-cov-13.474100_pt1 | contig 57507 bp, 70 predicted proteins | sample MGYA00519689_ERZ834798 | MGnify/ENA primary metagenome ERZ834798 (study PRJEB31850, sample SAMEA3708761) | human gut metagenome | biome: human gut; feature: human-associated habitat; material: faeces | place: China | collected 2014 ...
GGGGGCTGCTTTTTGCATACCACAGGGCCTTGCCCCTGATGACCTGCCCGCCGGGTTTCATAGCCTCGTCGCCGGGTGAATAGCGCAGATACCATAAGTCCCAGCGGGTTTTGGCGTCACCGCTGTACGGTCCGTCAGCAGCGGTGCTGATGATATTTGCATTTGCATAGTAGAGATGCTCCTTTTAGATTTGCTTGGCAAGGGAGTAAAACCCTCACGCTATATATAGGGCAGCGAGAGGGATAAAAGTTTACATCGGTTTGAAATTTTTTTGCAAGGTGGTTTTTAACAGCAGCTCATAACATTTTAGTGATATTTGTGAATAATATGTGAAATTGCATTTTGGCATGTAAACTTTTCCGGTGTTCGCTGCCCTATATATAGTGACAGTATTCAGTACTGAATTTGTTAGCAGAGTTTTTAAGACTTATAGGGTTTTACTGCTTATGACTTTGACCTTGAATCTAACAAAGAAATACTTACAGCAAAGTAAAGCAATACTTATTTAGTAAGTACTGAATACTGCCATAAATACTTGCACGACGAGCGGCAGAACATGCAGAGAAGTCCGTTCCAGGCCAGCCGGTGGATCATGAAGCTAATAAAAAACGTCTGCAGAATCTTATAAAAATATTGTCTAGAAGAATATAAAATAAAAATATGGCAGATTAATGTTGTATTTGATGATATAAATTCGTTTGTGAGCAAAAGAAGTTGTTGCAAAAACTAATTGTTTGTAGTATTATTTTATAAAATAGAATAATATATAATAATCAAATCAGAAAAAATAAGTAAAACAAAAGTAGTTGGTCCGGTAGTTGAAACGATTATATGGGTAAGAGTGGTGTAGAGGGTAAAATGAAAAAACAGCGTTATGATCTAAATGATTTAGGTAGTAATGTGAAGATGATGCGGAAGGCAAGAAAAATTTCGCAGGTGAAATTATCGGAAGCCCTGCAGATGTCGCAGCCGCATCTAAGTAATCTGGAGTGCGGCAGGACGTTGATCAGTCTGGAGATACTTGTCAAACTGGCTGACGTGTTTGATTGTTCGGTAGAAGATATTCTATTGTGCAGTCAGGAAAAAGTTAAAGCAGTAAATTAAAAGGGTCAGAACAAAATAAAAGCAACAGCTTAAACAGCTGTTGCTTTTTTATATGTGTATTCATTGTTTTTACAGCATCTGCCCAAAGGTATAAAGCAGTTTGAGGGCGTAAACAAAAATAACGGCGCCGCAGATGCGGTTGATCCATTGCAGATGGCTGGGGCGCAGATTTTGGCAGCAGGTTTTGAAGATGCCTGTAAGCCCGAAGAACCACAGGCAGGAGGCAGCTGCTACGCCGCTGATAAAGAGTGAGGCAGTATCGGCAGGCAGTGATGAGCGAAAGGCGCCCAGCATCAGCGTACCGTCGATAACGGCCTGCGGGTTGAACCAGGTAACGGTAAAGGCCAGCGTAGCCGTTTGCCACAGCGTCGGCTGGCTGTAAGCAGAGGTGTCTGTCTGCACCTGCGCATGCAGCAGCTGCCAGGCCAGATAGATCAAGATCAGTCCGCCGCCACCGAGCAGTGCTTTTTGCAGTAGCAGACTGTGTTCGATCACAAGGCCGATGCCCCAAAAGCAGGCCAGCGCCAGGCTGATGTCAAAGAAGGCGACGATGCCTGCAGTGACGAGGGCAATGCCTAAAGGCGCGGTGAGCGCCGTATTGATGACAAAAAGATTTTGGGCGCCGATGGGGGCAAGATAGGCCAGCCCCATGGTAAGACCCTGTAAAAAAATTTCCAAAGCAGATTCCTCTCGATACTGAAGGCTGTGCCGATTGATCAGAGTACGGCCTGCAGCAGTGCAAAGACGGCGGCGCCGCTGACTATCGCCAGCCCCAGTGATTTTGTTTTATAGACCAGCGGGAAGATGATGACGGTCGACCACAGGTACAGGTTGTTCAGTCCCAGATCCAGGCTGCCTGCGGGCAGAAAGACGTCGGGCAGGACCAGCGCGCCGAAAATAGCTGTCGGCACATAGGTGAGCCAGGTTTTGAACCAGCGTGGTACAGGTTTGCCGGCCAGCAGCAAAAAAGGGATGATACGGGAAATATAGGTGACGCCCATCATAATGAAAATGGCGCCCCAAACGTATTCAGCGGACATTATCAGCACCTCCCGCATGGCGTTCGGTGATATAGCAGGCGGCGCCGGAGGCGGCCAGAGTTGCCAGCACGATATGCAGCTTATAGGGAACGATCTGCGAAAGCAGGATCGCCAGAAGCCCTGATACCAGCCCGGTGATGATCATTTTCCGGTCGGTGAGATAGTTGACCCAGATGCCGAGGAACATGGCGATCAGCAGATAGGAGACCAGCTCGGTAGGCGGGTTGAGATAAGCGGCGGCATAGCAGCCGAGGGCATTGCTGAGCGACCAGACGGCGCAGGAGGTGATGTTGAGCCCCAGGGCTTCTTCGCACGTCCAGCGGGGATCTGTTTCTGTTTCAAAGGCGTTCAGGTTGACGGCAAAGGTCTCGTCGGTGATGCCGTGGGCATAGCCGATAAGAAAGTTTTTGCTGCGGCCGTTAAAAAAATTCATCAGCGTGGAGCTGAATAAAAGATGACGCAGGTTGACGATAAAAATAGTGAGTCCGATAGAAACGAGGGCCGCACCCTGGGCCATCATGGCGATGCCGATGAACTGACCGGAGCCGGCGAAAACGAGCACGCTCATCCCTAAGGCTTCAAGCGGTGTGAGACCGGCCTGCTGTGCCAGAATACCGCAGGCGATGCCAAGGGCCAGATAGCCGATGGCGATGGGAATAAGCTTTTGCAGGACACGTCGGTTGACTGTTATAGATGACACGGATGGACACTCCCCTTATTTAAAACGACTTCCTCTATTATAACTTATTTTGGATGGATAAGAAACCTGGAAAAGTGTTATATTTATTACGCCGCAGGAAAATATTTTTTACAGCGCTGGTGTTTGCTGCGGCGACGCTTGCGTTTTAGCAGAGAACTGAGTAAAATAATATAGATAAGGACTAATTTGATTTTAGCATGTGTTTGTATATACATACGACGCTGGAGGAGGTTTTTTAGATGACACAGATCAGACCGTTCTGCGGGCTGCGTCCGGTGCCGGAATATGCGGCAGAGATCGCTGCTTTGCCTTATGACGTGATGGATACCGAAGAGGCGCGGCAGATACTTAATAAGAACCCGCTGAGCTTTTTGCGGGTGACAAAATCGGAAGCGACGATGTCGGATTGTATCGATCCGCACAGCCAGGCAGTTTATAAGATGGCGAAAACAAATCTCGACAGGTATCTGTCCGACGGGCAGATGAAAAAAGATACGACGCCCTGCTACTATATTTACCGTCAGCAGATGGGGCAGCATATCCAGATCGGCCTTGTGGCCGCTGCTTCGGTGGAGGAATACCGCGAGAACATTATCAAGAAGCACGAGCTGACCAGGCATGATAAAGAGCAGGACCGGGTCAATCATATTCTGGCGACAGAAGCACAGACCGGCGCTGTTTTTTTAACTTATAAGGGCAAGCCCGAGATCAATACTTATGTTTTGAGCCTGATGGGAGCCAAAAAGCCGGTATATGATTTTACGTCGGAGGACGGCGTGCAGCACACACTGTATGTGGTGGAGAACCTGATGGAGATCGCCGAGCTGACCCGTCTGTTTGAGGACGTGCCTGTAATGTATATTGCCGACGGCCATCACCGCAGTGCTGCGGCTATGCGTGTGGCTGACGAGCTTGGCAAAACGCCGAGGCATGGTTCTAACGAAGAATATAACACTTTTTTAGCGGTCATTTTTCCCGATAATATGATGCAGATCATGGATTATAACCGTTTGGTCAAAGACCTGAACGGTTTGTCGATGGAAGAATTTTTAAGCAGAGTCGGAGAAAAGTTTGAGATCAGCGAGCTGGAAAACGGCCCGAAGCCGGAAGCACGGCATCAGTTCAGTATGTATCTGACCGGAAAATGGCGCCGCCTGACTGCGAAGGAAGGTACCTTTGCCGCGGATGATGTGATCGGGTCGCTGGACGTTTCGATCTTGCAGGATAATCTGCTGGCGCCGATCCTGGGCATCAAAGACCCGCGTACGGATGAGCGCATCAATTTTATGGGCGGTATCCGCGGGTTGGATGCTTTGGCGGCTAAAGTAGACGCAGGGGCCTACAGTGTGGCTTTTGCCATGTATCCGACGTCGATGGAGGAGCTGATCAAGGTAGCTGATGCCGGTAAGATCATGCCGCCGAAATCGACCTGGTTTGAACCTAAGCTGCGCGATGCGATGGTCGTGCATTTGATCGGAGAAGATGAATAATGAAACGTATCTATAATTTTAATGCCGGTCCGGCCATGCTGCCGCTGGAAGTGCTGCAGGAGGTACAGTCCGAGCTGCTGGATCTGCAGGGCAGCGGTATGTCGATTTTGGAAATGAGTCACCGCGCGCCGATTTATGAAAAAATCAATGCTGAGGCGGAAGCCGACATCAAGGAGCTTTTGGGTCTGGGCGACGATTATTGCGTGCTCTTTATGGGAGGCGGCGCCAGCCTGCAGTTTTCGATGGTGCCGATGAATTTTTTGGGGGCTGGACAAACGGCGGCTTATGCCGTGACCAGTAATTTTTCGGATAAAGCTGTAAAAGAGGCGGAAAAGGTAGGCAAGGTCGTTATCCCTTTCAGCAGTAAGGCTGAAAAGTATGACAGGGTGCCGCAGCCGGGCGAGATCAGGCTGCCGGAAAACTGCGCTTATCTGCATATCACGGCTAATAATACGATCGAAGGCACAGAATACAGCGTTTATCCTGAAACCGGTGCTGTACCGCTGATCGCGGATATGTCTTCTGATATTTTGAGTAAACCGATCCCGGCGGAGAAGTTTTCACTGATTTATGCCGGGGTACAGAAAAATATCGGGCCTGCCGGCGCGGTAGCAGTCATTGCCCGTAAAAAATTTATTGAGGGGCGTTCTAAAGCTCTGCACAGTATGCTGAATTACGAAACTCATCTTGATAACGGTTCGCTGTATAATACGCCGCCGGCTTTTGCGGTCTATATCGTCGGCAAGGTTGCCAAGTGGCTGAAGGCGCAGGGCGGACTGGTGATGATGGAGCAGCGCAATGCGGCTAAGGCCAAGATAGTTTATGATGTGATCGATATGTATCCTGATTTTTTCCGCGGCTTTGCCAAAACTGACAGCCGTTCGCTGATGAACGTGACTTTTGGACTGCCGACTGAAGCGCTGGAGAAGCGTTTTGCGGACGAGGCAGAGGAGCTGGGGATGGGTGGACTGAAGGGACACCGCAGTGTTGGCGGACTGCGGGCCTCGATTTACAATGCGATGCCGCTGGCAGGCTGCGAGAAGCTGGCTGAGTTTATGGAAGCTTTTTATAAAATGCATAAATAATATTGACCGGGAAATAGCTGACGCTGCTTGCGCAAAAACAGGCAGCGTTGCTTTTTACCTGAACTGGTTTGAGGGAGGGGCAGCAAATGCAATATGATTTACTGATCAAAAACGGGTATGTGGTCGATTATGCGTCGGCACGGGAAGGATATTTTGATGTCGCTGTGCAGAACGGTATGATTGCGGCGGTGGAAAGCAGTATCGGCGGCAACGCCGTGCGGGAGCTGGATGCGTCCGGCAAGCTGGTACTGCCGGGCTTGGTCGATTCGCATGTGCATGCTTCGGCCTGGCTGGGAGGCAGCTACGCCCACACGATGCTGGTCAAGGCTGGTGTGACCAGTGCTTTGGATATGTCGGGGCCGGGGACCAGTGTACTGGAGCTGGCGCGTGAATATGGGACCGGTCTCAATCTGGCTACGATCGAATATGTGCGGCCGGGACATACGGTCAGCAGTGACGATCCTTCGTCAGCAGAGCTGCAGCAGCTGATAACGAAAGTGCAGAGGCAGGGGTCGTTAGGCATCAAGCTGCTGGGCGGGCATTATCCGCTGACGGTGGCAGCAACGGCCAGAGCGATCAGGGCTGCGGCAGAGCTGGGAGCTTATACGGCTTTTCACGCCGGGACAGCCGCTCATGGTTCCAATATCGAAGGCATGCTGGAGGCGGTGGAGCTGGCCGACGGCAACCCTCTGCATTTAGCGCATATCAATGCTTACTGCCGTGGTACGGTACTGCCGGAGGCGGAAGAAACGGAGCTGGCCCTTAAAGCTTTGGCGGCCAATCCTAATATTTCCTGCGAGTCTTATTTATCACCGCTCAACGGTACAAGCGCTGAAATCATTGACGGTCTGCCGGGCAGTATGGTTACCCGCCGCTGCCTGAAAACCGGCGGCTTTACGGAGGATGAGGCGGGCATGGAGGCGGCGCTTTTGTCTGGCTGGGCACAGGTCAATTATCCGCAGGGACAGGAAATGACTTTGCTGACAGGTGAGGCGGCCAGGGATTATTGGCGCGGGCAGCAAACGCTGGTTTCCGTCAGTTTTGCGGTCAATCCTGTTGGGCCGCGGGTGCGGCTGGCAACGGCGAAAAAGGCTGACGGCAGTTTTGCTGTAGACGCTGTCAGTACTGACGGCGGCGGTATTCCACGCAATGTGCTGCTGCCTGCTGGTCTGGATTTGGTCGATCTGGGCGGGCTGTCGCTGCAGGAGCTGGTGGCGAAGATCAGCTATCAGCCGGCGCGGCTGCTTGGTCTTGCAAATAAGGGCAGCCTGACAGCAGGGCGGGATGCCGATATTACGATCGTCGACAGGCTGCAGCGCAGCGCGTTTGCCACGATCATCGGCGGGCAGGTCTGTTATATGGACGGTAAGGTTTTAGGGCGCGGCGGCAGGATCATTACTACTGCCGCAGGGGCGGACTATGTACGCAGCCAGGGGCTGGAGCCGCTGGTCGTTGACCTGGCTGACAGCAGTTTGCTGCAGAAGGCGCAAAAAAGATGACAATAAAAATAAACCACCTGATCGCTCTTGCAGTCAGGTGGTTTATTTATTAGACTGGGGTTACTTTGTATGGCCGCCATAAATTATACAGGGGCAGCAGATAAAGATAAAAGGCAAACAGGATCGAAGCGTTGCCGGCGCCTACGGTGGCGAGCGGTACAGCGCAGGCGATCGACCAGGGGATGAGCGCCGCTACTACGATAGTGCTGTTTTCCAGGTCCAGGGCCAGCTGCTGCATATTGTCAGCGCTGTCCTTGTGCAGCTGATAGGTGAGGATGCTGCTGAGGGTCTGGTTGCAGGTTGCCATACTTGTGATGGTGGCTGTCAGAAAAATGCTGCCGTACGGCGTTATTTTTTCTCCAAGCTGTGCAAGGCGGGCCTGCGTAGTATTCAAAAAGCCTGTTGCTTCAAAAATCCCGGCGTAAGCGGAGGAAAGGATAATGATGACGCTGACGGTGAACATGGAAATGATACCGCCGCCGCTGAGGATCTGGGCCAGCTGCTGATCAGCAGGGTAAAAGCCGTAGAACATGATCGAGCTAAGTTGAGCGGGAGTGATATCCTGAAGGAAAAGGCAGAGCAGACTGCCGGTAATGATGCTGGCTGCCATCGTCAGCCTGACCTTGACCTTGCACAATGAAAGAACGATGATCAGCAGCGCTGGAATAGTGGTAGTCCAGTGCAGATCGAAGTTTTGCGGAAAGAGTGAGTACAGGTCGGCTGTGCCGGTGTTGCCGGTACCGGAAAATCCCAGCAGGGCGTAAAGCAGGCAGGTGACTGAAAAAGGCAGCAGCGCTGATTTGAACATATTTTTGATATTACAGTAAATATCAGTCTGCGTCAGTTCGCTGATCAGAAGGGCGCTGGTCGACATCGGTGAACAGCGGTCGCCGAAATAGATGCCTGATAAGATCGCGCCGCCGGTAAAGGTGGGATCGATACCATTGGCTTTGGCGATAGACATACAGATGATGCCGATCGTGGCCGCAGTACCGAAAGAGGTGCCTGTTAAAAGTGAAACGAAACAGCAGAGCAGAAAAACTATCAAAATGAATACCGACGGTATGAGCAGGCCCGACATATGGTAAATAATGAACGGTATCGTGCCGCAGGCCCGCCAGACGGCGGTGATCATACCGATAAGGATAAAGATGAAGAGGATATTTTTGATCGTGCGTATTCCTCGTCCGGACATTGTCAGTACCTGTACCGGCGTATGTCCCTGCCGGAGGGCGTAACCGAAAAACATCAGATAGCCGAAAAGCAGGGCCCAGAGAATGGAGTAGCCTGCCAGAATGCAGCTGAGCAGTATAAAGGAAAAGATCACGATGATAATAGCTTCCATAAAATTTCTCCTGCGGCAGAACGCCGTAATTTTTTAGAGGTCAGTCAGTAATAATACTATTATCATACTGCTTGCTGCGCTGCTTGTCTAATAATAAATAAGGCGCCGGGCAAATATTTGCCCGGCACCTTATTTATTATTATTATATTTCTTCCAGAATCTGACCGTCGGTGCTGATGGTGACGACCTGCCAGGGGATGATTTTACCGCTTTGCTGCAGCGCTGTTCTGACCGCCTGTTCCATACCGCCGCAGCAGGGTACTTCCATGCGGACGACGGTAACGCTTTTGATATCGTTTGCAAGCAGGATCTCAGTCAGCTTGCGGCTGTAATCTTCGTTGTCCAGCTTGGGACAGCCGATAAGCGTGATATGGTTTTTTATGAATTTACGGTGGAAATCGCCGTAGGCAAAGGCGGTACAGTCGGCGGCAACCAGCAGCCTGCTGTTTTGCAGGTAGGGTGTGTGCGGGTTGACCAGCTTGATCTGGACAGGCCATTGCTGCAGCTCGCTGTTTTGGGGCGTGGCTGTCTGCTGCGCTAGTGCAGGTTCCTGCTGATGCAGTAAACGGGCCTGTGTGCTGGGGCAGCCGCAGGGAAGTTCAGCTTCCTGGCTGGCTTTATTGGCCAAAACGGCAGCTTCGTCATAGGCTGCGGCTTCACGTACTTCAAAGGTTATGGCATTGGTAGGGCAAACGGGCAGGCAGTCGCCCAGGCCGTCGCAGTAATCGTCTCGCAGCAGGGCTGCCTTGCCGTCCACCATGCCTATGGCCTGTTCGTGGCAGGCCTGGGCGCAGAGACCGCAGCCGTTACATTTTTCCTGATCTATAGTGATTATTTTGCGTAACATGATGAACCTCCTGTTGTCTTTCTGTTTTTATTATAGTACGATAGTAGGAAGAAAGCTGTTGTTTTTACAACGGAGGTAAAGAAGAATGGATAAATATTTGCAGATCATAGCGTCGGCATCTTTGTTCCGCGGTATTGCGAAAACAGAGATCGCGGCAGTGCTGCAGAATCTGGATGCGCAGCTGAGGGTCTATCCTCGGAACAGCTTTATCTGGCAGCTGGGCGAGCAGGTAACGACAGCTGGTTTTGTCGTTGCCGGCAGCGTGCATATCCTGCGCGAGGATTACTGGGGGCGGCAGAATATTCTGGCGCAGCTGGGCTGCGGGCATCTGTTCGGCGAGGTCTATGCCTGTCTGCGGCAGGTGCCGCTGACGGTGAGTGTGGCCGCGCCTAATGGAGCTACGGTGATCTTTCTGGACATTAAACGTCTGCTGGCGGGTTCGGCTCGCAGCGAAGCTGAAAACAGGCTGCTGCATAATCTGCTCCTGCTGATGGCGGAGCGCAATCTGTTTCTGACTCAGAAAATGGAATATCTGACGAAGCGGACGACGCGGGAAAAGCTGCTGGCGTACCTTTCAGAACAGGCGCGCCTGCAGCAGAGCAATAAGCTGACGATACCCTTTAACAGGCAGCAGCTGGCCGATTTTCTGGCGGTAGACCGCAGCGCGATGTCAGGTGAGCTCAGTAAGATGCAGGCGGACGGACTGATCAGGTATAAAAAGAATAATTTTGAGCTTTTACAAAAATAAAACCAGCCGCTTGAAGCGGCTGGTTTTGCTTATACTGTTATTACATATAGAGGAATTGCAGACAGGTGGCAAATAAAGCTGCCGTTAAAACCTTGATGACTGCGCCGATAATGGCTGCCGTCATGGCCTCGCGTTCGGTAAGGTCGGTACAGCCGCTCCAGATAGCGGGGATCTGCCCGAAGATGACCTGCAGCGGGAAGCCGGAGGAAGCCAGGATATACGAGCCGACGACCAGCGGCGGGGCGATTGTGGCGGCAATTTCCTTCAGCTGGGCCATTGCCAGCGACCCGCCGACTAAAATAGAAACAGAACCGGTTTCGGCATGGATGTTGAAGGCATTGAGCATGGTATTGATACCGGCCTGAATGCCGGTCCACAGACCGAAATGGTCTAAAGCGCCGATTGCCGCAAAAACTACGGCGCAGGAGGGAATGATGAGCAAAAACAACAGCTCAGCGCCTTCCTTGGCCGCATTGAAGATGGTCGGCAGAAAACCGGTTTCAGGTGTGAAGCGGGGCAAGTCTTCAAGCGAGACAGCTTTGGTGTCGCGCCAGATAGTGAGACGCAGAAGCAGCGGCGTCAAAAGCACCGGCAGGAACACCGCCAGAAAAACGACGACCCAGACGGAAACCTTGGCGGCGTTCAAAGCAATCAGGCCGAAAACGAAGATCGCAAAGGAGGACTGCGACTGCATCATGGTAGCGATAGCGATTTTCTGCTCGTCTTTGGTGGCTTTGGATTTTTTGAGGATCGGGCCGCCGATACGGCCGGCAGCGTTGATATCGCCGAGGATATTATATACGGACGGTACGGCTACAGCGGCGTTGACACCGATGACCTTCATCAGGGGCACGAAAATACGCATCAGGGCATCGGTAAAGCCAAGGCGTTCCAGCAGGCGTCCCATGGTAACGCTGATGATGATCGCGATACCGATGGAACCTGTGATATAGACCTTGATGATAATAGGGGCGGCATGGTTGAACATATTGTTGAACAGGTTCCCGATACCGCCGGGGTTAACTACCAGCATCAAAAAGGAAAAGGCGACTAAAAACAGGCCTACGTATTCGATCAGTTCGATCTTTCTTTTTCCACCATTCATCATAAACCCCTCCGTTATTCTGTTTTTGGCTTAGGCAGATAATTGCGCGCCATGGTTTCGCCGTAGTTTTCGATGTGGGTGCAGCCGCAGTGGTCCAGCGGCAGGCTTACCATACGTTCGCGGAAGATGTGGATATCCAGCTCGGGGATCTGCAGACGCAGGGCCCAGGCCAGGGGGATTCCGTTTTCTAAGATCTCCAGCGCGTGAGAGTTGCCTGCGATCAGGTTCAGGCCCAGTTCTTCGGCTTTTTTGACCAGCGGGTCGCCGGGCAGCGGTCTGCTGATCGTGCAGACTACGGTGTTGGCTTCGGGGTATTCGGCGTAGGCTTTTTCCAGGTCCTCGGCCGAGAAACCGGTATGCGGGAAAACAGTGATGGTTTTGCCCAGCTTGTTGTCGGGGCTGCCGACAAAGATTTTGGCGCGGGCTGCGATCGAGGTTTCGTGGATCTCGGTACAGCCGCGGATCTGACGTTCAGAGGTGAGCACGCGTGATTCGATATCAGTGCCCATGATCGTGTCGATACGGTTGAGCAGGTCGCCCAGTGTTTCTACTTCCGGCAGGGCGTTGCCATACCAGACGATCTTACCGGGGACACCGCCAAAGCGGATGTTGACGTGTTTGGCGCAGCTGCCGTGGATCCAGGCGATACCGGGATGCAGGCCGTGAAAGGCTTCGTGCAGCTCAAAAACAGCCAGATGATACAGATTAAAGTAATCTCTGGCGGTAACGCCGCCGGTATTGGAGCCTTCCGCGATTGGGTGATGGGCGATAAGGCAGTCGATGCCTGTTGCGCCGGCCAGTTCAATGGCGCTTTCAGTCAGGGTCATCATAACCGCTACTTTTTTGACGGGCATATCTGGATCGCCCCAGACGAGACCTGGCAGTTCGGTCACAGCTTTGCCGGGGATACCGGAGGTCTTGGTAACTACGAAGGGGTTAGCGCCGCCGTAACCGAAGGAGTCGGTGATGACGCGGCCGCCGGTAATAACGTCGAGGGCTTTGAGGATATCGCGTACAGTTGCCATCAGATTATCACATCTTTCTTATAAGTTTGAGAAAATATTGGTGCAGCCTGCCGCTTCGACACGGGCCTTGATAGCGTCATCGTCGGTGCTGTAAAGATTTTTGGCCTGCATCCGTTCAAAATAAACTGAGCCGGAGAAGGTGTATTTTTTATTGCGTGTCTCGGCGTCCAGCATTTGCTTGACAACGTAGCCGATAAATTCGCCGATAGCTGTGGTTTCAGGCAGGATGACTGGCGCCAGACCGTTGGCGGCTCTGGCGGCGTTATGCCCGGCCAGCGAGCCGCTGACGATAGCTTCCGTATGGCCTACCATTGCTCCGGCACGTTCGCCGCCGCAGAAAAGGTTGGTTTTGCCGTCAGCCTTTAAGGAAGCATCGACATGGGCGAAATTAAAGTAACGCATAGAGTTGCCTTTGCCGCCGGACAGTGGGTCTTCGAAGCGGGCCCGTTCAAAGCCGGGGATCATACGCAGCTCTTCCAGCGGATAATAAGGCGTCATCAGCTTGGCTGAGCCGGTGTCCAGCAGAACGATGTTGTCGGCATAAGCGTCGAGCGCATACTGCTGGCAGGCTTTCATAGCCAGCTTTTCTTTATGCTTTTTGATTGCTTCGGGAATCGGGACGACGCAGCAGCCTGTCTTTTCCAGCTCGGTAACGATCTCAGGGGCCAGTGATTCTTTGAACAGCTTACAGGAGCCGCTCATGGCGCCGAGCCCTGTAGGTTTTTCTGCTGTCCATTCTTCCACGCCGGACTGGGTGGTGATGCTGACGCGGGGGCCGAAGCTGTGGCAGCGCAGGATACACATGGCGCAGCCGTTGCCGTGTTTATTGCAGTTGAGCGGCATAGCCGAAGAACCGCTGACATCTACGAAAGCGTCGGCAGTAAGGCGCAGGCCGCTTTTGGTAATAACGGAGATGATCGTGTCGCCTGCGTATTCCGTTTTAACGGACGGATCAGCCATCAGCAGCTTGATGCCGCGGCTCAGGAGCAGTTTTTTGACCGCGGGCTCAATTTTATAGATATTGTAAAGAGTAGCGTGTTTATGACCGGGAAAATCCATGTTTTTGTGAGTTGCAACGGCTTCCATAACTGTAAACAGGTCGCCTGCGCCCATGGCGATACATTCTTCGGCGGCAGTATAGCGGCCGTTGTTGCGGAAAATCCCGCCGACCAGCCCTGTGCCTAAAAGCATATCGGTACGCTCGAGCAGAGTTACGTCGGCACCGGCTTTTTCAGCAGTAAGAGCTGCGGCACAGCCGGCCCAGCCTCCGCCGATAACGACGATTTTTTTCTTGGTCATCCTGATTCCTCCAAACGGGGTAGATTTTTATTTAATTATACCCCTTTAGTATAACAAATTAATAATTAAAGAGTAAAGCACATAAAGTATGTATACATATAAAAAATTGCAGGCTGTACTGGAGCGGCCGGTTGTGGTAAAATAAACGAATAAAAACAGTTTTTGCTGGTGGAGGGATCAAGGTGACCAAGTATAAGAAAAATGGTAAAAAACTGGGTGTGCTGGGAGGAATGGGGCCTGCGGCGGCGGCAGAGTTCCTGCGGCAGCTGGCGGCAAAGTGTCCGGCGGCAACAGATCAGGAGCACCCTGTGGTATATATGATCGGGGATTGTGAGATACCTGACCGCAGCACAGCGATCTTCGGCAAAGGCGAAAGTCCGGCGCCGGTTCTGGAAGCGCGGCTGCGCCAGCTGTGCGATATGGGGGCAGAGGTACTGGCGGTGCCCTGCAATACGGCCCATTATTTTATTGATGATTTTAAAGCTGCTCTGCCGCAGCCGTTAGTGCATATCATTGAAGAAACTGTCCTGGCGGCCCAGCGGCTCAATCCTGAAGGCGCCTGGATGCTGTCGACGCATGGTACGCGCGCCAGCGGTCTGTATCAGAAATATGCCGATAAACACGGTTATACCTTATATCTGCCCAATGAGGAGCAGGCTGAAAAAGCGCAGCAGGCTATCTTTTATGTCAAAGCCGGCGAGCTTGACCGGGCAGGCGCTGTGACTAAAGCTCTCGTAGAAGAACTGTGGCGCGAGCGTGACCTTCCGGTGATGACGGCCTGTACCGAGCTGCCGTTAGGATACGCGGCTTCCGGCCTGCCGCTGGACAGAGAGGTTTCCAGTATCGGGGCTCTGGTCGATGCCTGCATCAGGATGCTGTATGATGAAGTAAAATAAGCATAAAGAAAAGGACTATCTCGATGAGATAGTCCTTTATTTTTGTTTTACCAGCGCCTGCTGGAACCGCCGCCGCCGCCGGAGCCTCCTCCGAAACCGCCGCCACCGCCTCCGCGTCCTCCGCCGCGCAAAAGTGCGAGCAGGATGAACTGAGTGATGATGCCGCCGAAGAACATATGGTCAACGATGACGAGTACGATCAGGCCGACTGCGATCAGTGCCTTCATCCAGCCAGGCATCGGCGTATCGCCTGTGCCCTGCTGGGCGCCGCCGTTATAACGCACACCTTCCAGCTTGACATCATAACTTTTGGCTACGGTAGTTGCGACAGTCAGATAGCCCTGCACGATGCCTTTTTCGTACTGGCCCTGTTTAAAGTAGGGCAGCATCTGCTGGTCCTGGATCCGTCCCGTCAGGCCGTCGGGCAGAACGCCTTCCAAACCGTAACCGACTTCGATCCGCGATTGTCTGTCATCGACAGCTACTAAGATCAGCGCGCCGTTATTCTTTTCTTTATTACCAAGTCCCCATTGCCGCAGCAGTGTCAGTCCATATTCGTCAATGGGCTGGCCGTCAAGTGTTTTTACCGTAACTACGGCGACCTGTGCGGTGGTTTTATTATCCAGATCCTGTCCGATGGCATTAAGGGCCTGACGGGTCTGTGGTGATAAAACACCGGCATAGTCCTGCACGTAGATGCCGGAGGACACGCTTGGCTTAGGTGGTACCTGGATCGCCGCTTCTGCCCCGACGGCAAAGACCGCCTGGATCAGAAGCATCAAAAGGACGAGCCAACGTTTCATAATCAGTGAGCTCCGTTATCGGTTAAAATTGTACTTGCGGAACAGTTTTTGCGCTTTCGTCTGCTTTAAAGTAATCACGGGCGTCAAAACCGAACATACCGGCATAAAGAACAGTCGGGAAGGATTTGATCTTGGCGTTGAAGCCCTGAACTGCGCCGTTGTAATCCATACGGGCTACGGCAATGCGGTTTTCCGTACCGGCCAGCTCGTCCTGTAGCTGCAGGAAGTTGGTGTTGGCTTTCAGGTCAGGATAGTTTTCTGCGATCATCAGCAGGCGGGAAAGAGCGCTGCTCAATTCGCCGTTGGCCTGGCTGGTTTCGGCAACCGTCTTGGCGCCGCCTAATTTAGCGCGGGCATCGGATACAGCTTTAAAAACGTCGCTTTCGTGGGCAGCATAGCCTTTAACGGTATTGACCAGATTGGGGATCAGGTCGTTACGGCGCTGGAGCTGGTTTTCGACCTGCGACCATTTGCCGTTGACATTTTCATTCATGGAAACAAGGCTGTTGTAGCCGCTCATAATAATGCCGGCGAAAATAACAACGACGGCGATAATAATCATTAAAGTTTTGTTCATTTTTTATTCTACCTCCAAAGATTTTTTTACTTAATGCTTATCTCCCATTGTAACTAAAGCGGGGGCTGCTGTCAAATGGAGCAGCGCCTGAAAATGTAAAATATCTGTGTTATTATGTATTTGTTTTATAATATTGCTGTGGGATTAATTAAAGCAGAGCGTTTGCCAGCAGATTCCTTGTGATATAATGTTGTTAGAAGATTATAAAGAAGGCGGTGTCGACGTGGGTGCACTTGACGGTATCAGGATTCTGGATTTGTCGCGGCTTTTGCCGGGACCGTATTGCAGTATGCTTTTGGCGGACTTCGGAGCGGAAGTAATAAAAATCGAAGAGCCGGGGCGCGGTGATTATTCGCGCAGCTTCCCGCCATTTCAAAACGGGTTCGGGTACTGGCATTTGCAGCTGAACCGCAATAAAAAAAGCGTTGTATTGGATTTAAAAAGCGACGCCGGCAGAGCGGCCTTTTTAAAATTGGCGCAGACGGCGGACGTAGTCTTGGAAAGCTATCGACCCGGCGTTTTAAAGCGTTTAGGTATTGATTATGAGACCGTGAGCAGGCTGAATCCGAAAATAGTTTATTGCGCGATCACAGGCTATGGTAAGCGTGGACCATTGGTCGACCAGGCTGACCACGATATCGGCTATGTGAGCCTGGCGGGCATCACGTCGATGAGCGGCGAACCAGGAGGCAGGCCGGCGATACCTGGTATTCTGATGGCGGATATGAATGCGGCGCTGATGGCGGGCATGAGTATCCTGATGGCTGTGCGCCATGCTGAGCAGACCGGGATCGGACAGGAAATAGACATCTCGCTGTATAATACGGCGCTGACCCTAATGCCGGGCGCTGCCAGTTTATATTTCGGCAGCGGTTTCGTTGCCGAACGTGGCAATAACTGGCTGACCGGTGCATATGCCAACTATAATATTTACGAAACGCGGGACGGCCGTTATGTTTCGGTAGGGTGCCTGGAGAAAAAATTCTGGAGCAACCTTTGCCTGGCCTTAGACCGCGCCGACCTTATCGATGCTCTGGACGATGAATCGCAGCATGAGCGCGTTAAGGACGAGCTGACCGAGATTTTCAGGACTAAAACCATGCAGGAGTGGACGGCTTGTTTGGAGGGGAAGGACACCTGCGTAACGCCGGTGCTGAATTTTGACGAAGCGTTGGCTGCGGAGCAGACCCGTGCTAATGCAATGGTGCTGACGGTCGAAGACGAAGAGATCGGTACTTATAAGCAGCTGGGCTTTGCCATGAAAATGTCGGCAACGCCGGGAACGCTGCAGAAACGTGCTCCCAGACTGGGTGAGGATATGGAAGCAGTTCTGCGCGGCTGCGGTTTGAGCGAGGCTGAGCTGGATCTGCTGACAAAAGAATAAAGGCAGAAAAAGGACCCGCATCAGAAAGGTGCGGGTCCTTTTTTGGGGGGATGGCTCAGCGAACTTGGTATTTAAGTTCTTTTTCCATCAGAGCGCCGTTTTCAGGGTTGAATTTCATTTCGCCGCGTAATTCGGGTGTATAGAATTTCAACTCATATTCATAAAGGCCGTCGTCGCTGTCAAGTTTTACTTTAGTGAAGGTTGCGTTGGGGAATTCTTTGCGAACGAGGTCCTGGACATCAGCGGCAGATAGTACGACTCTGGGGCTGCCGAGAACTGTTTGGGCATCCATTTTGAATTCTTTTACAGCGCCGCCGTTTTTGAGCACTTCAACTTCATATTCGGTGTTGGTAGTGTTGTCGTAGAATTTTACTTCGTAATAAGCTGCGTATTTGTGGCTTTCGTCTTTGGTTACCAGATGAGTGCTGCCGGCAGGTACCCATTGTGCAGCGATGCTGCGTGCCTGATCGGCGTTGATGAACTCAGCGGCAAAAGCGGTTGCTGTGATTGCTAATGTACAGATTGCGGCGGCGATGATCGCCAGGATTTTTCTAGTCATGTTTTTTACCTCCTTGCGCCGTTTTCTTTATTCGGCGTTTTCTTTGTCTTTATTATAACGCGGAAAGATTAAAAGAAGATTAAAAGAAAATTTAATAAAAATTTATTTTAAAAACTTATTCGTTAATTTGCTTTTTTATTGTAAAATTCTAGTAGAAGGCTTATTGAAAAATAGGAAAGACAAGGTCTTTTTATGAAAGAAAATAAAAACTGGAAAAAACAGATCGCCTTATTCCTGATCAGCCAGAATCTGTCGATGTTCGGTTCGTCAGTAGTGGGCTTTTCGATCGTCTGGTATATTACCGTAACGACTGAGTCCGGATTCTGGATAACGCTGTCGACGTTGGCAACGCTGATTCCTCAGGTGCTGGTTTCATTGTGGGCGGGAGTATTTGCGGACAGATATAATAAAAAAACGATCATCATGCTGGCGGACGGTTTTACTGCTTTGGCGACACTTCTGGCTTTTGTGGCTTTTCATTATGGTTTTGCAAATTTAAGCTTTTTGATCTTTATCGCCTGTCTGCGTTCTGTCGGCGGCGGGTTTCAGGCTCCGGCAGTCAACGCGCTCTATCCGGAGATTGTGCCACGGGAGCATCTGCTCCGGATCAACGGTATCAACCAGATGGCGAATAATGTGCTGCTGTTGCTTTCTCCGGCAGCCGGCGGCGCTATTTTGGGTATGTTTGGGATGCAGTGGACTTTTTTAGTAGATCTGCTGACGGCAGTTATTGCCATTGCCATCATGTTCAGGCTGAAAATAGTAACAAGAGCAGCGGACAGATCTGATAGTTCGGTACTGAAGGAACTGAGGGAAGGTGTACGTTACACCTGGTCACAGCCGCTGTTAAGAGTAATGCTGGTCTGCTATGCGGTAACTTTTGTTCTGATCACTCCGGCGGCGTTTTTGTCACCGCTGATGGTAGTAAGGAGCTTCGGCAGTGAAGTTTGGAAACTGACGGCCAATGAAATGCTGTGGTCGCTGGGCGCTCTTTTGGGCGGCGCGTTTGTCGCCTGGAAAGGCGAGTTCAAAAACAAGATTACGATGATAGCGGTCTCGTTGGCAGTGTTTGGCTGCACCTTTGCGCTGATGGGACTGTCGCGGGTCTTTTGGGTGTATCTGATCTTTGATTGCATCTGCGGGATGTTTGTACCGGTACTGATAGCGTCTGAGACAGTTTTGATCCAGACTAATACGGAAAAGGGTTATATGGGGCGTGTTTTTGCATTGCTGCAGTTTGTTTCGCAGGGGATGATGCCGATTGCTATTCTTGGCTTCGGACCGCTGAGCGATCTTGTCAGGATAGAGTCGATCATGATCGGCTGCGGCCTGCTGCTGATATGTTGGAGCCTGTATTTTAAAAAGGCGGCTGGCCAGGCGCTGTGCAGTATTTGACTGTTGGCAGGGAAACAGCCTTAGGCTTGTGCTATAATAAAAATAATTGAGGAGGTTGCGGCTATGAGACTTTTATTTGTGGAAGATGAGCCTGACCTGCGTGAGGTGCTGAAAAAGCAGCTGCAGGGAAGCGGTTATAGCGTCGATGCCTGCGGCGATGGTCTGGAAGCTCTTGATTATTTACAGCTTACAGCCTATGATGCCGTCATTTTAGATATTATGCTGCCCGGAGTCGATGGGTTGTCGGTACTGAAAAAAATGCGTAATGCCGGCGATAAAACTCCGGTGCTGCTGCTGACGGCGCGGGGCAGTGTTGAAGACCGCGTCGCTGGTCTTGATCTGGGGGCTGATGATTATTTAGTCAAACCATTTGCTTTTGACGAGTTGGTGGCGCGTTTACGGGTGCTGCTGCGCCGCAGCAATGGACAGGTGTCGAACGTGCTGCAGTGCGGTGGTCTGGAAATGGATCTGAACAGCCGCCGCGTCAGCAGAGACGGGCGCGAATTGCAGCTTTCCGCTAAAGAATTTGCTGTTCTGGAGTATTTACTGCGCAATCAGGGCGTAGTCTTAGCACGCGAAACAATCGAAAACCATGTTTGGGACTATGATTTTGAGGGCGGTTCCAATGTAGTCGACGTATATATCCGCTATCTGCGGAAAAAAGTAGATGACGGGTTTGAGAAAAAACTTATCCAGACAGTGCGCGGCGCCGGCTATGTGCTGAAGGAGACTTTATGAAAAAGCTGTCTGTTAAAATGAAAATAACCTTGTGGTATACAGGGTTGATCGTGATAATTTTGAGTGCTATTTTTACGGCTGTTTTGCTGGCAACAGACAAGGTGTTGCTGTTGGGTGTACAGAACAAGCTGGAAGAAGAGGTCTATGATTTTGCCGAAGAACTGAAGGTCGAAAGCAATGGCCGTCTGCGTCTGGAGAAACTGGATTTTTTAAAGGACGGGGTCAGGCTTGCTGTATATCACGAGAATGGTCAGATGATCACGGGCCTTGTGGCCAGCGGTCTGCCGGAAACACCCTTTGCAGACGAGCTGCTGCAGAAGGCCGGAAGTGACCAGCAAAACTGGTTTGTATATGACTTTTATTTTAAACCGCGTCATGCTGATAATTTTTACTGGGTACGTGGAACGGTACCGCTCAGTTCTGCATATGCGGAACGGGATAAGATTTTGCGGCAGTGCGCATTGTTTTTTCCGCTGCTGATCATACTGGCTGCCCTGGGCGGCTACTGGATCACTAAAAAGGCTTTTCGTCCGGTAACACGGATCACGGAAGCAGCCGCGCAGATCAGCAGCGGCAGTGATCTGTCCAAAAGGATCGAACTGGAAGGCGCTGATGATGAGATCGATACGCTGGCGAAAACCTTTGACGGGATGTTTGCCAGACTTGAGGATGCTTTTGAAGCCGAGCGACAGTTTACCGACGATGCTTCCCACGAATTGCGAACACCGACCTCGGTGATCATCGCGCAGGCTGAATGTGGTTTACAGTCGCCTGATCTGGAAAGCAAGCAGCAGGCACTGCAGGGAGTGCTGCAGCAGGCCGGGAAAATGTCGAAGCTGGTCAATCAGCTGTTGCAGCTGTCTCGGGCGGACAGGCATAAAGAAAGCCTGCATTTGGAAGAATTTGATTTAAGCGAACTGACCGAGATGGTGGCAGAGGAAGCCCAGGGGCTGGCAGAATCCAAAGCGGTCACGCTGACGGCAGAGATCGAACCGGGAATCTTAGTTAAAGCTGATCAGACTCTGATGATGCGTATCTGGCTTAACCTGCTGACTAATGCGGTCAAGTATGGCAGGCAGCAGGGGCAGATCTGGCTTACTTTAAAGAGTGACGGTAAAAATGCGGTCGGTACTGTTCGCGATGATGGCATTGGGATCAGCGCAGCCGAGCTGCCAAAAATCTGGAAACGTTTTTACAGAGTCAATACCGCCCGCAGCAGTGGTGACGACAGCGGTACCGGTTTAGGGCTGGCGATGGTGAAATGGATGGTCGAAAGTCATGGAGGAACAGTAAGCGCTGTCAGTACCTTAGGGGCAGGCAGTACTTTCAGCTTTACGATCCCGCTGCGGCCTTCGTAAAATAAATAGGCAAACAAAAAAGCTCACTTCGCAAGAAGTGAGCTTTAATTTCTGGTGGCCCCGGCAGGATTCGAACCTGCGACCTTTTGATTCGTAGGCAAGGGTTTTAAAATAAAATCTTGCTTAAAAAATGCCCTGTAAGCGCATAAACACAGCGATTACGGTATTTTATGTGATCTGTTGTCTGAGCGTGGTAATACCGAAATTTTGGCTAAAAAGACAGTGTTTTGGGGTACAAGTTCCCCAACTGTTCCCCATAATTACAGAAGCACCGTTTATCAAAACGGTGCTTTCTTTCTAAGCAATATTATAAATGTTGGCGGCTGTTTTGGCAATCTCTAAAACTTTGTCCTGACGGCGCAGGGCATATTTGTTGGTTGTTTCTAAACGGCTGTGACCTACTACAGCGGCAATGTCTGCTGCAGCATAGCCTTGAATAAACATTTCTGTTATAAAGCTGTGGCGCAGATAGTGAAAGCTTCGGTAACGCACGTTAGCGTGCTTTAAAATCATCTTCCATGCTCTTTGCATGTTCCGGACGCTGATAGGCGTTCCGTTGGCTGTGCAGAATAAATATTTACTATCTACATTGCACGCTGCCAGGTAGTCTTGCAGGATTTTACCTATACCGGCATCAAAATATTGTATTCTAACAGAAGCTTTGGTTTTGGTTTTTCCCACATAGGTTCGGCCGTTTATATCAGCTTTTACAGCATCTTTTATTTTGCAGTAATTTTTTTCGAAGTTTAGTGTGCTGCGTTCAATTCCCAAAATTTCGCCTATACGTGCGCCTATAACACTTTCAAGTGAACAGAGGGCATAATAACGTAAAAATTTAGGCGTGTTTTTTAATTTGGTAATAATAAGCTTTATTTCTTCTGGTGTAAATGGTTCATCGTATTCCGGTTCATACTCCGGAACAATGGCTATATCCATAGGATTTTCAAGAATAAGGTTATTTTTCCTTGCAGCTCCAAATAGGATTTTTAAGAATTTATATACCTTTAATTTATTGGAAGCTGACAGATCAGCTTCTGCAATAAAAGCATTGATATCTTCAGGCTTGATTTTATTCATCACTTCGTTTGCCAGCGGATAAAGCTTTGAAGCCAGGTAGGTGTAATAATTAACAGTGCTTTCAGCTATTTTAGGATTGGCAGCCTTATTTTTTATGAAGGCAAAGGCAAAATCCTGCAAAGTAGTATCATAGCTGTAGAGCGGATTTAAACTGCTGTATACAAGGCGCATTTTATTGAGCCAGTTGATTACTTCTACTTTATCAACATGCCTGAATTTATGCGGTTTGCCGTTAGTATCGCGCAGTGTGCCGCACCATTTTTGGCGTTCCTTGTCCCATGATAGACCGCCTTCACCGTTTGATCGTCTTTTTTTCATATAAAAAACCAGCCTTTCTTTAAAATTGTGTATAAAGTAGTAAAGGCTGGTTGCAATATGTTATAATATTAGCGTAATCAGCCTTACTTTTTGCGAGGTGGGGTTATTACACAGCCGTTCGGTGCGCCAACACCGGGCGGCTTTTATTATTTTTTAGGCGCTTGTTTGAGATTAAGATTTATGATATGTTCAGTAGGATTTAATGAATTGAGTGAAATGATATCATAATTATCATCTAAAATAGGTTTTAAGATATTTTTTGTATCTTCAATTTCTTGAGGCGTAATGAATGTTCTTCGATCTTGAGAACAAAATGGAGCAATTAGAAAAAAAGTAGTAAAATAAAAATGGAAACTGACTATTAAAAAAGGTAAATTGAAATTATCATTACTTCTTATGAACAACCCTAGTGACGGTTCAGGACTTGAAGGGGAAAAATTATTCCTTCTGAATACTAAAGGTAGTTCTGTGGATTGTTTTTGTCCGAGTAACCATTTAATAGTTTCTGAAAAATAAGATAAATATTGTGGTGGTAGAAAATTTATACCCATTTTTATTATTGATTTATATATGTTTTGTTCTACTATATTTTTAGTCTTGAAAGGAATGCTTAGGTTATTGATATCTATTGAGTCTGTTTTAGATGCTGTTTTATTTACGATATATATCATATTATTACTACTTGATTCATCGGTAGGAATATTAACTATATTTCTATTGGAGAGTATATTGTTATTATCAAAATGTATTTTTAATGGACCTTCTTTACCTTTAGTTTGAGAAAATACTCTGAAAAAATCAAAATATTTTATTAAATGAGTTTCTATATTTTCTCCAAAAAAGTGGTTGCAGTTGTCACATTCTTCGTTACAAATAAATTTTTTATTGCCAAATGCTTCTGGTATTATATGGGCTTTGTTAGAAAATTTTACTCCATCTTCTATTGTTTTACCACAAAATCTACATTTTCTTTTATTTCTATCAGATTCTCCTATTTTACCTTGGCCATAACTATCATAAAGATCATAATTTAGGTATATATCTACAGATGAAGAAAGTAAAGGATCTAATTTACGTAAAGCATTTTCTAAACATTTACTAAAAACATTACTTTTACTTGAATTATATTCTTTTAAAGACAGGGACAGCAAATCTTCTACTACGCTGATATAATTCTTTGGAATTTGATCATGAGCATTTATAAAAGCTATAATGACATATTCAGGTTCTGCTAGAGGGCGTATATATTCATAATAAAATTTTTTTATATATGGAGATATGCCATTGGAACTGTTTGATATGTATCCTTGAAATTTATTTTTAAAATTTTTATTTATATTAAAAATTAATATTTCCCAATTAATGCCTGATAGTTTAACATTATAACTTTCTGGAGTATCATCACAAAACTCTGATAAAAATTTTAAAAAAATAAAATCAGTATTTATATGAACACTACCTTCAGCTTGGCGTATAAAAATAAATTCTGGCATGATTAACTCCTTCTAAATATATTGATAGTGGCTTCAATAAGTTGTTCTTAAATAGATTTTTATTAGAATTATTGACTTATAGTTTCATTAATTTATTCTTTATATACTCCCATTTTTATCATTTGGTCAATAAAGATAATTTTTTGATTAATATTAGTGAACCCGTTTAAGCCGATAAGGTAGCTTTCACGCATTTTCTCTGCTTTGCACCAATCTTCAAATTTTTTTATTTTTCCCAGTGCTACAGAATTAGTTTTCTGATCAGCAGCTACTACTGCTTCAAAGTTACCAGTGAAACGATTGACTTCTTTTTCGTATGCAGCAGGGTTGGCATACTTGTTGATTGATTCATTTAATTTACAGGCATCACGAAAACAGCCGCGAACTGCATTTTTTACATTTTTACGTGGATCAGTTTGTGCTGCAAAAATATCTCTACCGATAGCAAATGTTCCTGCACCATAAGCTTGAACACCATAATCTATCCAGGCAAAAGAATTGTTGTTGCTTGCTGGTAAAGCCTCGACTAAGTGTACGTTTACTGTCTGAGAAACACCAGCTGATTTTGCGCCAAAAGCATTTTGATAGTAGTCAACATTAGAACCTTGCCCTTCCAAGTCTATTGTAACTATAAGCGGAATTTGGTTTGGTTTAATTAGAGCCTGATAGCCGTCTGGCAACATTTTTTCTTCAGGGGCTTTTCTAACTTCTTGTACGATAAATCTTTTGCTGTAGTGATTTTTTAGTTCCTTTTCTAATTCCGCAGCACCAGCAACTATATCTTCATCAGCGTTCTGACATTGAAGAATAGTGTCAGGAACACGATAAAAGAGAACTACTTTTTTTGTTGGTTCTGGTATTGTTGCGGCATAAACAGTGTTAAATGCAAGCATAATAAAGCAGAATAAAAGAAACAGTTTTTTCATCACTAAACACTCTCCCCGGGACTACAATATTTATTTAATCGCCATTGTGACGATCAGAACTGAAATCAACATATATTACCCTACCTTGTTTTCGAACGGGTCTTCGCCGTTTTCCGTTGTTTCATCTTTCATATTTGCTTTAATATAATAATCTATGCTATTTTCTATCGCCCCTTGCTGCTCCGCAGTAAGTTGGCGATATTTTTTTATTATAGTACACTCTTTTTCTGAAAATGTAGTATCTGTATTGATTTCTTTTTTTCCGTAAATCAAGTAATCAATATTGGCATCTAAGGCATCGGCTATGGCTATAAGTGTACCGATTTTTGGATCAGTCGTTATACCAGCAAAAATTTTTGAGATAGTACCGACAGGAACATTGGACTTTTTACTAATATCTTCTATTCTCATTTTCTTTAATACTTTTGCTTCTTGTAAACGTGATAATAAAACATCAAATGAAAATACCATATCTAAGCCTCCTTTGGTTGCATTATACCATTGAGTCGAAAGGAAATCAACAAAATAATTCCATTGATGGAAAATAATTCCCGGAAACATGTTGACTAATTCCATTGGTGGAATTATAATGAAGTTATAAAATTCCATTAACGGAAAAGAGGTGCAGGGATGAATAATTTGTTTATTGCTTTGATGAAAAAAGGGATAAAACCAGAACAAGCAGCAAAAGTTATATCTCGACTTTTGGGATGTTCTGAAAGAACAGCTAGAAATAAGCTGAAAGAAGTAACTGATTTTAGTGTAACAGAAGCAATTAAAATCAATGAAAAAATTTTCGATAATAAGTATGAAATAGGTTTTTTATTTAGGAAAGATGAAAGTGAAAAATCAGCAAAGGGAGCTTAGGTATGGAAAAATTAATTGATACAGCCATTAACGATTTGGAAAAAGCTGTCGCGGAATTAAAAGAAGAAAATAAGAAAAAATTCCCGGATTTTAATCCGGGAATAAAAAAGATAAAAGATATTTTGCATTTTATAAAATATAGCAAAATATTTAAACGTCTATGATTTAATGGATTTTAATAATTCATGACCATATTTTACCATATAATCTATACATTCTTGCGGATCGTCCCATTTTTCGACACCGCGGATAAGTGCTTTGCATTCTGCAAGCCACTGACCATACAATACAGCTTCTTTAGGCACATATTGAGCAAATGCAATATTATTTTTATTCCATAATTTATATTTTATGTCTTTGAAAGGATTTTCAGATAAATCATGTTCGCTGAGTATTGAAAGATTTTGTTCGAAATCCATTGTTAAGATGATTTTGTAGGCTTTAGCTTTGGCCTTATCATTTTTAAAATTTTCCAGTGATTTAAAAAGGTAGCCTATAGCTGCGGCTACGATAACGGTAATAATATCTGCCATAGTGTGCTCCTTATATAGTAATATGTAATTTTATTATATCTTGTAAATGTAGTTTAGAAAAGCTATTAAGAGATAAATAGGCGGTAGCTTGCAAAGCGTATCTAATGAGCTAGGAATGAATTATCAAGCGCTATCTGCTAGGCTGCGTGGATTCAAAAGTTTTGAGTTGCCTGAAATAACTTTTCTTATGAAAAAATATAGGAAAAGCTTTGAGTACCTGTTTGAGGTGTCTGATGAAAAAGCAGCAAAGGGGGCATAAAGATGTTTATTAAAGTTGAGGTTGATAATTTTGAGCAGTTCGAAAAAGATTTACAACGTGTGCATGAATTGGAAAAAGAGCTTAAAGATTTACTATCAAGGATGGGGTGGAATTTATGCTTGAAGATGAAAATTGACGGAGAAGAAAAGCAGCCAGCTGAAAAAGCTGACTGCGTGGAGTGATTGGGTATGGAAAAAGAAAATATTGTTTGCAAAATTAGAAAAGTTAACGTAGAAAAGATAATTTGTATTGAAATTGTAAGTGGCAACGGAACAAACGAAAATCCCATTCGTGCAAGTAAAATTTACTACACGATAGATGGGATTTTGATTGGTGAAATATTTAAGTAGTTTTATCTTTTATGATTAGAAGTTGAGCGTTTTCAATTTCTTTTTCTGACTGGATATACTGGCAAAGGACATTTATAAAACTTTTTAATTGTTCCAAGTCGTACTCTGGGTGTTTTGCAATAAGATGAGTGTGATCGTTTCCTAACCATGCAGCTGCTGTAGCTAATGCAAGTATTTTAGGTGAAGCGAAACGCTTAATAGTTGGCATTAAAAGTTCTTTTTCTATATCGTCTTTGTCGTTTGGAAACAATTCTATTGCATATTGTTTTACTAATGCTTCCAAGGATTTGCGATAACCCATACCGCATATTTCACTTAAATTGGCTGCCTCTGCTATCGCTGCTTGCGTGTATATTTTAACAAATTTAGGAAAGGCATTTTCAATATATACAGGAATATTTATTTGGGGGGAGGGGTGTGGCAAAACATTTCTAGAAGAATATCTATTGAAATCGTGGACAAAACTCTCAAAATATGTTTGACCACAATGAGGACATTGCATTATAGCGTCTATATAATTTTTATCATCACTACATATGTTTATCAAGATTTGTGGGAAAATTTTAGTATTACAATATGGACAATTAGAGTTACAGCAAAAATCAGCTATTTTATTGGAGGCACCTACTCGTTCTGAAATAATTGGCATAGGATTCACCTTTCATTATTTTTAATAGTTATATTTTATCACAGAATATTCATGTAATGAATATGTACTTAAAGAATAAATAACCTGATGAAGCATCAAAGGTGGTAGAGGCATGGAAAGAGATTCACAAAAGCAAAGCGACCAAATACTAATACTAAAAATTTTAACAGAAATAAGAAATGCGTTAGATGTACTAATTATATGCGTAATATTTCAAGCAGCATATCTGAGAACAGAAGATTATTTTTATGTAGTAATAATGCTGGTGCTTTTTATTGGATATGCGTTTATTTGTCGGAAGTAGAGTGGCGGTTAAGGTAAAACCACCTTATCGCAAGTGCCGTAAATAAAAAATTTACTAACCATTGCAGTTCGACTGAATAAAAATCGGTCTTAAAGAAGCCCAAAATTAATATCAGAAATTCGACATTAGTTTTATTTAATTTAGCAATAGGAAGTGCTGCAAGATCGTTGTAGAATTTTTTTGTTTTTTGTTGTTTGGATTTTCTACATAACTCATAGGCCGTCTTTTTTGAACGATGACGAAATTTCTTGAAAACTGGTTTTTGAAATGGTCTTTCTATTCCTTCAGGGTTAGTTAAGAAGTCTTTAGGCAATAGAGGCTGGCTTAAAGGTAAAGCCGAATTATCTAAAAGTTCATTTAGTTGACGTTGTCGCTCGTCAGCCGCTTCAAAGAATTCTTGTATTCTTTCTTGAATAGCTTCATATTCTTTAAAGTGTTTTGAATGAAAATCACATAGTTCTGGTGTGGGGGGAAAAGCGTTTGCTAGTCCAGAAAAGTTCGGCATAGTGTCTAAGATTGACTTAGTAAGAGAAAAAGAACTAGGTGATATTGTTGACACATAGTTCGAACCCATAAGCCCTGCAATGGCTGGCATAGTGTCTAAGATTGATTTAGTTAAAGAAAAAGGGATTTCTAGTCCCGCAACATTTGGGACGATATCTAATAATGGTCTATGCGGAATCAAAGAATCGTGTAATGTGGCTGTAATATGGGAAGAGGGGGCTATATTTGCAAAGCCAAGTGAATTAGCTAAATCAATACATGGTGTTTGCATACGCATTGCATTTGATAATCCTGCGATATTGGCAATGGTATATTCCATAGCTGTAGCATTTGATAATTTAAAATTATTATTCATTATACGCTCTCGTTTAAAATATTATTTTATTAATTTCATAAACTATAGTATCACAATCTTTGTTTTGTGTAAAAGGGAGGAGATATTGAAAGTGAGAAGAGATGATACGCATTTAAACATTGGTGAGCTGAATTGGCCTGTACTTATCAATGTAGAGCAGGTTTGCCGGGTGATGGTCGATTTGAGAAATAACATAGAATTAGGGCTGAGATGTGTACTTGATTGCATCAAAGCGATCAATCGCAGAATAAAAGTGCGGAAGCGTGTCAGCTACTGTTTTAGGATCACAGAAAGGTCTGAACGTAAAAATGCAAAATGCTGGAATAAAAGGAGTTCCGGCTGGTGCTGAAAGGTGGGGCAGTAAATGCAGCGTATGAGTTTGAGCAAGTTTTGTAAAATCTATGGCGCAAGTTATTATGATATGTTGAATTATTGCCAGCGTGGCTTGTTACCGCATAGTGGAGGCGGTAAACGCGGATGCCCGATCAGAGTTTGGGATGAAGATGTTATTGCTTTCTTGCGCGATCAGGATCAGCGACAGGCTGAGCTGAAGGCTGCCAGTATGAAAAACATGCAGCAGGCTGTAAATATAATCAGTTTTCGCAAAAATAAACCTAGTGATGAAAACCGATTTAAAAGCGATATTCTTGATCTTAAAAGTGAAACTAAAAAGCTTTTGGCCAAGCGTAGAGCTGCTGCACAATAGGGAGGGATGTAAATGAATAATGAAAAAGAAAAGAACGTATAGTGTTGACGCACCATACGTTCAAGGGTAGATGTAACTGGGCAGTACACATCTACCCATTATTTTATCATAGTGGGGTGATATTGTGAAATATTTTTTAGCTGTTTTAGGGCTGGCCTGCTGCTTGTGGTATTCGTTTTTTATGGATGAACCTAAGCAAACCGTTGCTGTAACTGTAACGGTGCGGGCAGGAGATACTTTGGAAGAAATAATTTACGATTTAAAAGAAACGTATGACGATCAGCGCGACTGGCGGGAAATTTGCGCACAGGCTGAAAGGGATAATGCTTTTGGCCGCTATATTCTGCCGGGTGAACATATTATTTTTAATATGGAGGTCGCGGGAAAATGAAACCTGAATGCAATAACTGCCGGTGGAAAAATAAACGGTATCCGGGTGTTTATCCGTGCTGTGACTGCATTGGACTTAATACTTTGGCAAGCTATAATTTCTTTTGTTTTCCCGATCAGCTTAATATGTTTGGAGTTGCCGAGCTTTGCCATTGTCGTAGCTGTGGGCGGCGTGTGCATATGGAATTTGGCGATCGTGGTTATAAGTATATTCACTGCAAATGTGGAAATACCATGCAGGCAAAAGTAACTGTAGAAGAAATGATTCACCGCTGGAATAATCGTGCGCCTGCCCGGACTAAGATGTGGAGGACGAATGAATATGAAAGATAAGCGCTTCTGCTGTCGTTGTGAAGAAGTGTTGATGAATGGTTTTTATTTTCATAACAGTGAAGTTGGTATTTGTAATAGATGCGTAACGGATTTAGCTATTCAGCTGATTAAAAATGAAGATAAGGAAGTCATAAATGCGTTGAGTAAAAACATTGGTAGTGAAAAGGAAGGATGAATTTTATGGAATTATATAAAGCACTGGAAACAATTAAAAATGAATGCACAAAACACACCGAATGTGTGGATTGCCCTTTGGGATTAGGTCATAGCTGCTGTGGCATTATTACTAATGGATTTCCTGGCAAATGGGATTTACAAAAGCCTGTTAATAAGTTATTTGCGGTAGAAACAATACATGCGGAAGAACGGTGATAGATATGGAAAATAATATTTTGAATAAAGAAAAGTTTGCTGAGCTGATGGAGCTTTTAGAATGTAAACGGTACTACTCTAAATGTTTGAAAGATGTGACTGAACTTAAAGAAAAAATGAAGTATGAGGCTACTGGTATTGAAATGCGATTTTACTATTTTGGTAAAGGAAGCGGTATGGCTGTTGATAGAAGCATTGACTTTCATGGTGATCTTAGTGAAGGCAAACTGGAAGTTGTAAACATTCTTTCTCAACATATTCTTTCTGATATGGAAGCTGACTTGGAACTTCAAATTAAAAGGTTAGAATCCTGTTTGTGGGATAAATTTAGATATACAGATGATGCGGTGCCGGAGAAAAGTGTTAAATAGAATATAGCTAAATAAAAAAAATATAAGGTGATGCTATGGCTGTTGAAATTTATGTTAGTTCGGAGGAACTAAAAAAAACTTTGGAATATGTTGCGCTGATCGGTGGCAATATGGCTTCCGACAAAAAGCAGGGTGATGATCTAAAACAAATGGCCGGCGCTTTGCGTATTGTAGCAGTAAGCCCACATGAAGATAATAATTATATGCTTATGTTTTGCCGGGCAGGAGCTGCAGAGCAGCTGACGTACAGAATGGAAGGAATAAGCAACGGCTGCGGTCAATCAGCTGATATTTGTGTTGAATGTAAACGCTTTTTGGCTTTGGCAAAAACTTTTACAGGTGATGTAAGGCTTATTTTTGCTGAAAAAGAGCTGCAGATCGTTGTAGAGAGCAGTCAATATAATTTAACGATACTATCAGCCCGCCTGCCTGAATTGAAGATACCAGAAGGCGGCGTGTGCCTTTCTACAGGATTTTTACAGGAAGCAATGAAGCATTGTAGTGCTGCTATTGCCAAAGATGCTGTTGGTGCAAGGGGCGGGATAGAAATAAATATTGCGGACGATGGCAGTGCCGTCTGCTGGAGTGCGCAAAATTCCTGTGTTGCAAAGTATGTAGTGCCGGCTGCGTGTTGTAATCAGGCTGTTAAATTGATCTTGCTGCCCTTGAATATCCAGCACATTGCAGAACTGGCTGAATTGGGTGAAGTTCGATTGGTCAGCAGTGCGCAGGGTATTTTTGTTACTGCACCGCGCTTTGATTATATGTGCCAGTCAGTAAGCGGTAGCTTTCCTGACTGTAAAAAGGTGGCTGCGAGCAACAGCGAAACTAAGTGTATAACTATTAATAAAAGCAAGTTGCTGGCAGCTATTTCAAGAGCTTCAGTTATTGTTGGCGATGAAATAGGCAGTAAGATAAAAATTTGCAGTGACGCAGAGCGGCTATATATCGAAGCTGTCAGCATCGCTGGGACTGGTATTGAAAGTATTGCTTTGGATGCCGTTGAAGGCCAGGACGAAGATACAAATTATTTTTCAGCAGGCAGGCTGTACCGGCTGATATATAACTGCCGCGGTGATAGCGTTACTATTGGCAGTAATGGCAAGTATAAGCCGATTTTTGTGCGTGCTACAGGCAGCGATAGTTTTTATATAGTTGCATCCATGAAAGGTTAAAGGCTATGAGTGGATGGATAAAATTGCATCGTAATTTGCTGAAAAGCCGTGCGTGGTGTGGTGCGGATGCTGAAGGCAAGGTAATACTGATTACATTGCTGTTAACTGCCTGCCATAGTGTCACGCACTGGCAGATAACAACAGATAAAAACGCTGTGCTGAATCCGGGTGAATTGTTTATCAGTTACCGCCGCTTTGCTAAAAGCTGTGGCGTATCTTTAAAAAAGCTTACAAGTGAATTTAACCGTCTTGCCGTAGTCGGTTTTTTAGAATGCAAAAGTAAGCGTGAAGGTACGATCGTGCGTATCAAAAACTGGGAATGCTATCAGCTGGCGGATACACCTTTGGATACACTTTTGGGGACAGATTTGGAGACACTTGCGAATGCCGATACTGCAAGGGCTTCCAGTGAAAATATTGCCGCTGTGGAAACACCAAAGGGAACAGCTTCGGGTACACATTTGGCGACACATAACAAGAATTATATATTATTAAAAAATAAATTAAACAATACTGACACGAACAAGAAGCTGCACAGTGCTGCATCGGAACCTGAATTTGTGTCAGCTTTGCAGGAATACAATGCTGCTTTTACAAGTGCAAAACACAGGCTTGATGGCGATGAAATACAAATGCTGCAAGCTTTTGCTGTTAGTGCTAAAGCCGTATGGGTATTGCAGGCCGTAAGGGAGCTAAAAGCAGCTAACAGGGGTAAAGTGATTCGTAATCCGAAGAATTATCTTTTTGGCATACTTGGTAACTGGCTTACAGATGGTTTGCCAAATGACAATAAAGCTGCACAGCAGTTGCTGGATGATTTTTACAGACAGGAGGGCATAACGTGAATGTTATAACAAAGCAAAATGTTTTAAAAGCGTTTTACCAGTTTGATAAGAAAAAGATGCCGATCATGGAAATAAACGGTAAACTTTCTGCCAGCATGGATATTGCCATGCGCAAAAGGCTGTGTGATGAATGGCTGGTTGCGTTCCGTACTGTTGATGCCGTTGTATTCGATAAAGCAGCTGAACTTGCCCTTGCTTCCTGTAAAAAATATCCTGATGAACTTGAAATGTGGGATTTCATCAGTCAGGCTGCAGAACCGGCACAGGAAGAAGCTTTACTGCCAACACCGCCAGCTCCGAAAAAAGTACCGGAATATGTTCAAAAACCTCAACGGATTGCAAAAATAATAGAGTTGGCAAAAGCAGGCAGGTTTACAGAAGCGGCGCAGTATTTCAAAACTTCTATCGAAGAAGATGAAATAATTTGCTATGCTAAAGAACATTGGCCTGAAGCAGAAGCTGAATGGATTGAAAAAAACAAAGATGAACTTAAAGAACTGGTTGAGCAGGAACATATCTGCGGCAAATGTATGTGCTTGAAAAGGTGCAGGACGAACGGCTACAGGCGTGTTGGCTCAATAGATAAATATACAGGCTTTTTAATTTTAAAGATGGAAATTTGCTCGATGAAAAGGATGGCAAAAAATGCAGGCATACAGAATTAATGGGTCGCTGGTAAAAGTGGAGCGGTGTGCAGCTGAAATGTATATTGTCAGGAATATTCCGGGTGTTTTTGATAATCAGGTTGCTATTGGCGCGATCGTCCATAAAGAGTTAGCGCAAAAGTTTTTGGACAGCTACGCTGTGAAAAGCAGCGATAAAACATTGGACATCTTGGATGTTGACTTTGAAGAAAAACTTCCTGAAGGAATACGGTATTGCCGTGGTTGCGTATACTGGAACGGAAAAGGATGTGAAGCAGGTGATAAAGGCGCGTGATGAAGAAAAAAGGATGGCTGTACAGAAACTGGAAGAATATGCTTTGAACCGTGAAGCGCTTAAAGGCCTGCGCAGTAAGCTGAAAAGATTGGCAGACGCCGGTAAACCTGCTGCCTCTTCTGTTGCATCCTATGATGCGGCAGCTACCAGCACAACACCTTATCATCCTAGCATGATGAATATTGCTGAAGAATGTCAAAGGATACTTTTGAAAATAGCAGACAGGCAGGCTGAAATATTAATTATTGAAGATGCGCTGCAAATAATCAATAAAGGAATAAACTGTGAGCATTACAGCGATATTTTGATAATGCGCCATGTAGACGGCTATAGTATGGAGCGCATCACGGAGAAGCTGGGATACAGTTCAAGGCAGGCTATTTATAACCAGTACAATAAAGCTTTAGCTAAATTTGCTAAGGCTTTAGGATTGTAAGTGCGTTGGAATGGACAAAATGAGGACAGATTTTTGCTTTTACCTGTGGTAATATGTTAGTGATAAGAAATGTAAAAAACATATTCGGCACTTGCAATGTTATATTGCAGGTGCTTTTTTATGTGTGAAATGAGGTGACAGCTTGCCAAACAGAATAAAGCGCGAATGCCGTAAGCTTGGCTGTCTTAGCCTGACGGATAATGCAAACGGTTATTGTGATAAGCACCAGCAGGAAAAATTCATGCGCTATGACCGTTATCGTAAAAGTGCTGCGCAGCGTGGCTATAATGCGCGTTGGCAAAGATACAGAAAAATATTTTTGCAGGAACATCCGATTTGTGCAAATTGCCGCAATGCGCCGGCGAGTGTAGTGGATCATATCAAGCCGCATAAAGGCGATTATGATTTATTTTGGGATGAAGCTAATCATCAGGCGTTGTGTAAACGCTGCCATGATATTAAAACTGCTACTGAGGACGGCGGCTTTGGTAATGATATTTTGAAAAAATAAAAAAATATTTTTCTTGAAATTTTTGCTCAGGGTAATCCCTTACGAGGGGTAGGGGGGTGCAATTTTCTGCATCTTTTTACATCATACCGCACCGTACTCGAACTTATGAAAAGTTCCCCTATCATATATTTTTTTGCAAATATTGATTGAAGGAGGTGATATTTATGCCGACACCGGCTCAAAGTGCTAAGGTTATGCTTTTCAATCGTGGCAATAAAACTGGTAAACATTATACAAAAACAGAAATTGAGAAACGGCAAAACGCAGAAGAAAAAATCAAGCGTGCTGAAGTAGTATTGAAAACACCTGCGTTTTTAAAAGAAAAGTCGTGTGCTGCGGCTTTGAAAATTTGGAAGGAAATTATCAAGGAAGGGAAAGAGATAGAGCTGTTTGACAATGTTGATGCACGCATATTGGCGAACTTCTGCCGCTATCAGGCTTTGTTTGAAGATGAAGCTGTGAAGATGTTCCCTGATAAAAAGAAATTAGATATGTATGGTAAGCAGGCTTTAAACTATGCTGAAAAGCTTGGACTTACGCCAACTGCCCGCGCCCGCCTTGTTGTCAAACGTGCTAATGCTTTAAATGACGATGATGAACAGGATTCAATGATGGCATGACCTGTTATGATGATTTATTTGTGACTGAGCGCTATGCGCGCGAGGTTGTTGACGGACTGCGCCTTGTGTGTAAGCGGGAACGGCAGGCCTGTCAGCGACATCTTGATGATCTGGAGCGGCAGGGTACAGATAGCTTTCCTTATGTTTTTGATGAAAGCAGGGCAAACAGGATTTTTGACTGGTTTGAAAAATACTGCGTGCACGTGCGCGGTGTGTATTCCGGGCAGCATATCCAGCTGCTGCCTTTTCAATATTTCGACTTGGGCTGTGTTTTTGGCTGGGTGCATAGAGAAACCGGCACACGGCGGTTTACTAAAGCTTTTAATTTCCGCGCCCGTGGCAATGTCAAAAGTACTGAAATGTCAGGCGTTGCTTTATACGGCATGTGTGCTGACGCGATCTATCCGCCGGGCAAGCCTGAACTGCGGCGCTTTGAAATGGCACCGGAGGTTGAATGCGCGGCCGTGGACAGGGAACAGGCAAGACGTGTTTGGGGTGATGCCTGTTCTATGGGTGAAGCTTCTGCAGAAATCAGTCAGAAGCTTATTATCAAGCGTACGCGGGTAGAGCATAAAACGCGTAAAGGCTGGATGCGTGCTTTGAGCAAACAGACGAAAAACAAGGATTCCGGTGCGCCGTGTATGGTTATAATTGACGAATATCATGCGCATCCGTCCTCCGAGATCGTTGACGTGCTGAAATCCGGCTTCGGCAAACGGCTGCAGTCTTTGCTGTTTATCATTTCTACGGCTGGTAAAGATGCAGAAAACAATCCCTGTAAGGCAGAATATGACCTGTGTTGCAAAATCTTAGATGGCGACACTGATGAGCCTATTGATGATTATTTCTGCATGATACGCGAACTGGAGGATGGCGACGATCCTTATGATATCAACGCTTTAGTTAAAGCGAATCCTGTGCTGCAGCATGAAACTGAATACAGCAAGCATTTACTGAAAGAAATCGTAAGCGAGGGACGTGAAGCATTTGTAAGTAACGACCCGAAAAAGCTGCGCGAATATCTGACCAAACGCTGTAATTTGTGGCAGGACAGCAGTGAATTGAAATACATGGATGGCCTGATGCCTAAGTGGAAGACACTGAAGGTGACCCGTGATGAACTATACAAAATTATCAGCGGCAAGCGCTGCATAGTTGGGTATGACCTTTCAAAGCGCATTGATCTGACAGCTGCGACTTTTATTATTCCGCTTGATGAAAAGCGTGTAGCAGTAGTTTCGCATGGCTTTATACCTGAAGAAGCGGTAAAACGACATGAACAGACTGACCGCATAGCCTACAGGGAATATGCTCAGCGTGGCTACTGCACCATAACAGAGGGCGCAGCTGTTGATTATGATGTGATGAAGGTATGGGTAAAGTGCTTTGCTAATGAGCTGGATTTAGATGTTGTGGAACATTGTTTTGATGGCTGGAACGCTTCTTACTTCATGCAGAAGCTGGAAGAAGAAGGGGAAACGGTTATTGAAGTGCGGCAGGGCATTCCGACTTTGAGCGAACCTACCAAAGAATTCAGGCTGAAAGTAGTGGAGAGCAATATTATCCATGAAGGCAATGAGCTGTTTGACTGGTGTTTGCGTAATGCGTATGCCTACACTGACAGCAATGAAAATATCAAATTGAGTAAGAAAAATAAAGATGATACGCAGCGTATTGACTTGGTTGCTGCCGGCATAAATGCTATGGCGCGCTTGCCTGCATTTTATGAAGAATACGGCGGCACCGGCGGCAGTTCCGGAGTTCGTTTTTTGTGAGGTGATGAAATGGATAAGGAAGATAAGGCTATTGTCATACTTGTGCTTTTGGGTATGCTGCTTGTCGTGACCGGTATTGCACTGATCAGCATACCGGCCGCTTTAATTGTCGCCGGCGTACTGTTGGTTGCTGTGGCAGCCAATATTGCCAGGCGAAAAGTAAAACAAACAAAAAAATGAACGGCTGTTTCCTTGTGGGAATGGCTGTTTTTATTTTACCTGAAGGGAGGTGAAATAAAAGATGGGTGATACGATACGCAGCCCGGCAGGCCTGCTGGTGGGTGCTTTCAAGAATATCTTTGCGCCTGGTGCCGCAAAGAGTGCAACTGTAAGCAGCCAGTTTCGCCTTACACCGGGAATGATGCTGAACGGAGTGCAGCTTAATAATGTTACTGCCATGCAGTATAGCGCAGTATGGGCTTGCATCCATGTGCTGGCTGAAACATTTGCCAGCTGTAAATGCTATTTGTATCAGAAACTGCCTGACGGCAGCAGGCGCAGGGCTGTTGAAAATCCGCTGTATGATGTGCTGACATATGTCGCCGCACCGAATATGCCGGCTTATTATCTGCGTGAAACTATGCAGTACCATGTGCTTAGTGGCGGTAATGCCTATGCTGAAAAAGTATTGGACAGCAAGGGAGAAGTTACGCAGCTGAACATGCTGCTGCCTGTGAATGTGCTGCCGGCACAGGACTATAACACCGGCGAGATTTATTACAATGTCAATGACCGCGGCAAGCTGTATAAACTGCCGGCAGAAAAAATACTGCATATTCCGGGGCTTGGTTATAACGGTGTTATCGGGTATAGCCCGCTGGCAATGGCGCGGCGCGCTATCAGCTTAGGTATGAGCAGTGAAGAACTTGGCAATAAATTTTTTGAAAATGGCGCATTGGCAACTGGTGTTTTGGAAACTGACAAGCCTTTGAAAGAAGATGCCTGGCAGCGGTTGAAAGAACAGTTTAGGGCGCGTTATGAAGGAAGAAGCAATGCTGGTTCTACGATGATATTAGAAGGCGGTATGAAATTCAACCGCATTTCTGTGAATCCTGAGGAAGCGCAGTTTTTGGAAACACGCAAATACCAGACGGAGGAAATTGCCCGCTTCTACCGTGTGCCGCTGCATCTGATTCAGAATTTGGAAAAGTCAACGTATTCCAATATAGAGCAGCAGACGATCGACTTTTATCAGAACACAATGCTGCCGTGGTTTGTGCGCTGGGAACAGTTTATGAACATGCGTTGTTTAACGCGCCAGCAGCGGCAGGAAGGTTATTACTGTGAATTTGATATGCTTTCCATGCTGCGGGGTGATAATCAAAGCCGTGCTAACATGCTGCACCTTATGCGGCAGGATGGCATTATCAATGCTGATGAATGGCGTGAGCGCGAGAACATGAATCCGCTTCCTGACGGGCAAGGTAAAACGGTATTTATTAATGGCAACATGCTTCCTGTTGAGGAAGCTGCCAAAAAGAAGGGGGCGAATAAAAAATGAGTATGGAATTGAAAACCTGCCGTGAAGCGTTGAAAAGTGGTAATAAACCTGCTGCGGATGAACTTTTGTGCGTCAAAGCGTTTTCGATGGAGCAGGTTAAGGCTATCGAAGAAAAAGACGGCCGGATTATCTGCGATTTTATTTTATCCAATGGAGCGGTGGACAGAGATTTTGACATCGTAAATCCTGACGGCTGGGAGCTGGAAAACTTCCGCAAAAATCCTGTTGTATTGTGGATGCACGATATGTGGGAGCTGCCTGTGGCGAAGTCTTTGCTGGAGAAAGTGGAGGGCGGAGAACTTATTGGCCGGGCTGAGTTTACCAGTAAGGATGAAAATGATTATGGTTATATGGTTGGGCAAATGTATAAGCTGGGCTTTTTGCACGCGGTCAGCTGCCGTTTCCGTGGTATCGAATGGAAATGGACAGAGGACGTGAACCGGCCTTATGGGATTGACTTTATAAAACAGGAGCTGCTTGAATACAGCTGCGTTACTATTCCGGCTAATCCTGATGCTTTATTGAAAGCAAAAGCTGCCGGTGTTGATGTAAGCCCTGCTGTACAGATGGCTGAAAATGTTTTAAGCAAGAACAGTTTTGACGCGCTGGCTAAAAGCATTGCTGAACGTGTTTATGCTGCTGTCAGTAAGAAAATGACTGTGGTTGATCTGCATGATGATCGGCTGCTGGCACAGGAAAAAATGAAAGCAATGCAGATGCGTTTGAATTTAAACAAAAATAAAGGGGGACTACACTAATGAACATGCAAGAGTTATTACAAAAACGTGCTAAGGCTATCAAGGCACAGGAAGAAATCATGTCTAAAGCAGCGGGTGGTTTGACTGTTGAAATGGAAAAGAATTTCAACGATCTGCAGCAGGAAATCAACGAATGTGACAAGCAGATAAAAATGCTGGAACAGGTTGATGAAAATGCAAAGAAGAATTATGGCGGCAGCGTTTTTGGAAATAGTGGCCCGGCTGTGCATATTGACCCGGTCAAGGATGGGGCTAAAGATAACGGCGGCTTTAAAAGTTTGGGTGAAGTGCTGCACGCTATTAAATATGGCGATAAAAAAGGCCGCCTGGAGAATCTTAAAGCACAAAATACTGCTGATGGCGCAAGCGGTGGTTATTTGATCCCTGAACAATTTTCGGATGAGCTTTTAATGGTTGGAGAAAAACGCAGCCTGATCCGTCCGTTTGCTTTGGTAATACCGGCAGGAGAATATCCGGATGCAGCGATAAATATGCCTGCATTGGATTATACTGCTGGCAATGAAGGCGGTGTGACTGTTAAATGGATCGAGGAAGGCGAGGAGAAGCCTGAAAGCAATGCAAGCTTTAGAAATGTTGAGCTGAAGCCTAAAGAAGTTGCCGGCTTTATTACTGTTACAGATACGTTACTGCGTAATGCGCCTGCTTCGTCTACTATTTTTGGGCAGCTTTTGAGCAATGCTATCGTACGTGCAGAAGACAGGGCTTTTATCAATGGTAATGGAATTGGCAAACCGCTGGGGTTTGCTACTAACGGTAATAGTGGCAAGCTGGTCGTACAAAGGGAAACTGCGGGTAAAGTTACAACTAATGATGTGGCTAATATGATGGCAGCGTTTCCGCCTGAAGATATTCCTGATTCTATTTTTCTTGCCAGCAGCACCATTTTGGCAGATTTGATTAAATTGCAGGACGCTTCTGGCAGATTTGTTTTTGTGCAGGGTGATCTGACTAAGGGTATTCCTACAACATTAATGGGGATGCCTCTTTTCCTGACTGGCATGAACGCTTCTCGTGGTAATACAGGCGACTTGCAGCTGGTCAATCTGAAAAAATATATGATTAAAGATGGCAGCGGTATTTATATCAGCATGTCTGAACATGTCAAATTTACCAGTAATCAAACGGTTATTAAAGCCTTCCGCAATGTGGACGGCAAGCCGTGGGTAAATGCTCCGTATATGCTTGACAGTGGTGTACAGGTCAGCCCTTATGTATTGCTTGGTGGTACTACTGCGGCAACTACGCCGATCAGTGACTTGACAGCTGCGGCTACCGGCAGCAACGTGAAATTGACTTTTACAGCTGCTAAAAATGCTAATTCCGTTAATATCATGCGCAGTGATGATGGCGTAACTTATCAGCGCATTAATGTGAATGCTATTTCGGTCGATGCGGCTGAGTACACGGACACTAATTTGGCAAACGGAATTTACGGCTATAAAGTAGTTGTAACCGGTGGCGAGAATGCCGGTGTGTCTAATGCTGCAACTGCTACTGTAACCGGCACAGCTGCTGCAAACAAAACTGCTTCTGCACCTAAAGAATAATCATGCGGTTAAAAGTGATTGTTCCGCCTGCAAGTGAGCCGGTAAGCCTTCAGGAGATGTGTGCCTATTTACGGCTTGACTGTGATGAAGAACAATCTTTGATAGGGCAGCTTATAAAAGCTGCCCGTCAATATTGTGAGGATTTTCAGCACAGGGCGTATTTAAGGCAAACATTGGAACTGATTGACAAGCCGATAAATAACATTTTAGAACTTCCGCGCAGTGAAAACCTGCAAGAAGTTTTAAGTGTTAGTTCGAATAATGGCAGGTATACCGTTGTTCAGGATTTATTGGCACGACTTTGTTTTACTGCTGAAAAAAATAATGTGACTGTCAGGTATGTAACTGGCGTAGAAGATGCTGCCGGTGTGGATGAACAGGTAAAGCTTGCGATCAGGATGCTTGTTGCGCACTGGTTTGAAAATCGTACTGCCGTAAGTTTCAGTAATGCAGTTCCGCGCGAAGTTCCTTTGGCGGTGAAAGCATTATTGGAACCGGGGAGGATCATAACATTATGAATCCAGGAATGTTGAAGCACAGGATCGCTTTTTTACAGAAATCCGAAACAGTGCGTGACGAATTGGGCGGTAAGATGCCAGCAATGTATTCTGAAGCTTTTAAACTGTGGGCAGCTAAAAGTGAACGTCCTGCTTCAAGGCGTGAGCTGATGGGAGAGCATGTAAATTATGTGCCTGTGTTTTTTACAGTTCGCAGGTGCAGCGGCGCGAAAATGCCTGATGTAACCATGCGCATTCGGTGTAAAAATCTGATATATGAACTGCTGAATATTTCTGATCTGGATAACGGTTATCTGGAAATTGAAACAAAGCTGGTAAAACCATTATGAGCAGAAGCATGCGCATGTCTGTTGAAGTCGAGGGACTGGACGAAGCCCTGCGGCGCTTGAAAGCGTATGATACAAAGTCAACCGAAAAAATTTCAGAAGCTATCCGGCTTGGCGGACAAAATATTGGTAAAGAAGCACGCAGCCGTGTACCGCGCAGAAGCGGCAAACTGCGTAAAAGTATACGCACAAGGTTCGACAGTACGGCTATAACATCTACTGTCCGCACTAATGTGCCATACGCGCATCTTGTAGAATTTGGTGCAGCAGCTGCTACAGTACGGCCGCGCAGCAGAGCAAGAAAAGGCGGAAAACCTAAACTGGCTTTGCGGATTGATGGCAGAGGTTTCAGACGTTTTGTGCATAAAAGCAGTAAGCCGGGAAAAGGTGTAGTCCATATTCCGGCACGGCCTGCACATCCCTATATGACACCTGCTTATCAGAGCGGCAAGCCGAGGATCGAAAATGATATAAAAAAAGTGTTAAGGGAGATGCCTAAATGATTAGAAATGTGCCTTTAACAGCTGTGCAGGCCGCTGTATATAAAGCGTTGAGCAGTAATATACGCGGCTATAATGTCTATGACGACAGCACGCCTTTTGAAGATGGAGAACTTGTAGACAGCAGGTATTTGGTTATTGGCGAAACTACAGGTAAGCCGTCAAGTGCTAAGCGTGATTGCCCTGTTTGGGAGGTTACGGTGAATATCAATGCTTTCAGTAATTATCATGGGAAAAAAGAACTGGATGAAATGCTTGACGATATTGTACAGGTTTTGACCGGTTCTGCTGAGCTGGAGCAGATTGATATTAAAGGTTATTATTTTCATGGCTTGGAAATTGATATGGTGGAAGCCTTCAAGGAAGAATATGAAGATGGGACTGTCTGGCAGCATGGCGTTGTACGTGTCATAGTAAAAGTTGAACAAAAAGAAATGTAGGAGGTAGAAAAGAATGAATGAAATTATCAAAGCGGCTAATTTCCCTATGCAGCCAAACAAAAGTCAAACGCTGGCTGGTAAAAGCCTGCTGTTGTTTTTGAACTATGGTGAAGGCGCTACTGTTGAAAATCCTAAATGGGGTTTAGTCGGCGGCCAGCGTAATTCGCCGCTTTCCATGAGCGGGGACGAAATCGACGGCAGCGACAAAGCAAGCGGCGGCTGGGGTGAAAGCCTGCAAGGGACTAAAAGCTGGAGTATTGAGCAGGAAGGCGTTTATAAAGTAAATAATGAAATGCTGGATGCTTTGAAATATGCCTTCGTCAATGATATTGCAGTGCATATCATGCGCCTTGATAAATATGGTAATGCTGTAAAAGGCTTTGCTAACATTACGGAATTCAGTGATGATAATCCGCATGATGATGTTGCTACTGTTACCATGACACTTAGCGGTATTGGTAAACCTGAATTTGTTACTAATGAGCCTGATCCGCGCAACACAGCAAATGCGATCTCTGACCTTGCCGCTACATCTGAAAGTGCAGGGACAGTGAACTTGACCTTTGCTGCACCTGCTGGTGCTGCTGCTGTTGTTTTGCAGCAGAGTGAAGATGGAACTGAATTTACGGATACGGATGTAGCGATTGAAAACACTGCGACCAGCGCAGAAGTAAGCGGGGTAAAAGCCGGCAAGGCGTACTTTCGTCTAAAGGTAAATGGCGGCGACAAGAACGGTTATAGCAATATTGCTACTGTGACAGTATCTTGAACGCTGTCGAATAATAAGAAATATCAAAATAATAATTAAAGCAGGGCTGTCAAAGCCCTGCTTTTTCTATACCAAAGGAGCGATGAAAATGAGCTTGGACAGAAGTGTGACAATCAATTTAGGCGGCAAAGAAAGAAAAATCAAGTTTAATGCTTTGGGTGTAAGCCAGCTTGAAAGGATGCTGGATGACCACAATGTTTACAAAATGGTAAACGGCGGCGTTGTAGCTTTAGGCGATTTGGCAAAATGCCTGTATGTCGGCTTGGCTGCGTATGACAAAAAAGTTACTATCCAACAGGTTTATAGCTGGATGGATGAGTGGCTGCTGGATAACAGCAGTGAAAGTTTGCAGACGCTTGTTATTATCGCTTTGAGCAAAGCTGGTGTTTTTGGGTTTGCCAGGAAGGTGCTGGAAACTGAAAATAATACGCTGGAAATTGAAGCGCCGCCTGATGATGAAGAAGTGGGGAAGTAACAAAAAGCTTTACAGAATTGCTGGATGAACTTTTGCCGTGGTGTTATGGTGAATTGAGTTTAAAGCCGTGGGAAGTAGAACGGTTGTGCCTTGCAGATATTTTTTTGATGTTGGACGGATGGCAGCGCAGATATGACCATTTAGAAGATATTGTTATCAGCTGGATCACATACCCAAATGTTTGCATAGCTTCAGGTAAAAAGAAGCGTCCGGAACTGAAAAGTTTTTTTGCACACAGGAAAAAGCGTAATTCCTCTAAGGAACAATCTGAAATAGCGCAGGATCTTTTTGAAGAATTTGGCTATGAATAGGAGGTGAAATGATGGCAGAAGTAGCACGTTTACAAGTAGTTATTGGCGCACGGATAAATGAATTTAATAAAGAAATGGGTGCGCTACAGAAAAACGTTAAACGCACCTTTGCCAGTGATAACTTAGGCATAAATAAAGGCGCGTTAGGTGTTATTGCCGGTGTAGGTGTAGCTTTGGGGGCTTTGGGGCTTGCTTCAGTAAAAGCTGCCGGGCAGATGGAGCAGACACGGATTGCTTTTACTACACTTTTGAAAGATGGTGAGAAGGCAAAAAGCTTTTTAAGTGAACTTGAAAAATTTGCGGCCAGTACGCCATTTGAATTACCGGGCGTTTTGGATGCTTCTAAAAGGCTTCTTGCTTTCGGATTCAGTGCAGAACAGGTAATTCCTATATTGACTGCTGTAGGTGACAGTGCAGCGGCGTTGGGCATAGGTGAAGAAGGCATCCAGCGTTTGACTTTGGCAATAGGTCAGATGCAGGCCAAAGGCAAGGTCAGTGCGGAAGAAATGCTGCAGCTTGCTGAAGCTGGCGTACCGGCATGGGAAATGCTGGCAAATAAGATTGGCACTGATATACCTACAGCTATGGATAAGGCCAGCAAAGGGCAAATATCTGCGGCAGAAGGTATTCAGGCTGTTATCAGCGGCATGAACAGTAAGTTTGGTGGCATGATGGAACAGCAGGCGCAAACTGTTAATGGTATTATGAGCAACATTCAGGACAGTGTTACTCAAAGCATGGTTGTCATTGGTGATGAACTGATTGAAGCTTTTGATATTAAAGCTGCTTTGAAAGGCGCGCAGGACGCTATCGGCGAGTTTGCGGATAAAGTTAAAACTATGGGGCTTTCTAATGCTATCCGTGATTTGCCTGTATGGTTTACTGGTTCTATGGCTGTTATTGCCGGTGCGATAATGGGTGTGGCTATACCGGCTATAGTTGCGCTTGTTGGCACTTTATATACACTGGGTGTAGGTGCTGGCATAATTTCTGCACCGTTTATTGCTGCGGGTGCAGTTATAGGCGGGGTAGCTTATGCCATATTTGAAAATTGGGATTGGCTTGTAATTCAATGGGAGTATTTTTGTGACACTATGGTTATTGCCGTTGATGGAGCAACGGCAGAAATACAGAACGCTTTTGCCGGGGCTGTAATGTTTGCAGCGAATGCTTTGGATAAATTATTTTCTATTGTCAATGTCAGCAGTGATTTGGCAGTGCAGGCAAAAGAATGGGCGGCTAATACACAAAAAGCGGCACAAGCTACTATCGAAGCTGCAAAAGCTAATCAGCAGCTGGCGGACAGTAATAAAGTTAAGCAAGAGTTTCGTGTTTCGTCAATCAATGCACCTACTGAACAAAGTTCGGGCATTAAGATTGCTTCACCTGATGCGTTAGGTTTAACGAGTGGTTCAACAAAAGCAACAGGTGGCAGTAAAACGGGTGGTAAAAATTCCGGTATAGACAAAATCAGCCGGGAAATAGACAGGATCAATGAGCAGCTTAATACTGCCAAAGAGAAAACTTTGGATATGCAGCGTGATTTTAATAACTTCACGATGGAAATTAAAATTGGCGGGTTAAGTGAATTCGATCAGGTATATGCCAATATTGTAAAAGAACGGGATCAGCGTATAGCTGCCGTTGATGAGTGGAAAAATAAATTTGCTAATGCCGCAACTGAAGCGCAGCAGTTATATGAACGTGCCATGAAAACCGGTGATGATACAGTTATTGCCAATGCGTTAGCAATGCTTGAACAAAGAAAGGCTGCACAGGTTACTGCAGAGCAGGAAGCTGCTGCATCTCAAATTCAGATCAACAAAGACATGAATGAACAGCTGATGTCACAGGCTACGTTGCTGCAGGCTTTTAAGGCTGATTTGGATGAAATGCAAAAGCAGGGCGAACTGGAACGGTATATTGCTTATTTGGATGAAGAAAAAGCTGCCTTTTTACAAAATCAGGCTGAAAAGCAGGAATTGATGCAACAGTATTATGACTGGCGGCTTGAAGCTGAACAGTCATATGCAAGTTTTGCGTTGGAAGCAGCTAACACTTTAAAGGATGGCCTGGCACAAGGTTTTGCTAATGCTATTGTTGATGGACAGAACTTTGGAAAAACTTTGCAGAATTTGGGCAAAGAAATTGTAAAAATGTTTCTCCAATGGCAGGCACAAAGAGCGGCCGCTGCTGCCCTTAGCAAAATGATGATGGGACAGGAAACTGCTGCTGTAGCAGCGCAGGGGGCTGCAATGGCGACATCACTTGCACCTGCGGCGTGGCTGAAACTGGTTGTTGAACCGGGCGCGTCTGGCATTGCTACGGGCCTTTTAACATCCGGGTTGAGTGCTGCCGCTGGTATTGGAACTGCAAGCAAAACTCTTACGAGTTTCGGCGGTGGAATTCAGGAAATGAGTAAGTTTGATTTTGGTGCAAATGGACTTGGTACAAAAAACTTTGCTGCCGGTGGCGTTGTTACTGCGCCTACTCATGCGCTGATTGGTGAAAAATCTTATCCTGAAGCGGTACTGCCTCTGCGCAGTAGCGTATTGCAAAAAATCACCAGCTTTTTGTTTGATGGTGTGGACTTTGGAACTGCTCCAGGTGATGGTGCTAATGTTGAAATAATTAATTATGGTGATATTAATACCGGTGCTGATTACGATACCTTTATGGATGACATTCAATATTCTTTAGCTATGGGTGTGCGGGGGTGATAAAGTGACGATCATAAGACGTGAATATTTTCCTGTACGTAAGGAGGTAAAGCCTACAGAACAGCTTATTATCAATGGAACTGCCCTGCCATATGCCTACAGCTTTGACGGTGCTGCTGATATCACTGTGCGTGCTAAAAGCGAAAAGCGCGGTTACAGTCACGGCAGCACTATTTCAGGTGATGGCTTTATTGATGGAAAGAAAATTACTTTAGGCTTTGTTATTGAAGGCAGTACACCAGCTGAACACGATGCCAAGCTTAACGATTTGTATCAGCTGATGTATCAACGTGATTATCAGCTGCAATCAGGCAGTGGGCGTGGGTACTATAATATTGCCTGCATGGCCAGCACTAAAGAAAAATGGGTGGACAGCTTCAAAGGAACTAAAGGTGAAGTTGATATAACGCTGCTTTTATCTGACCCGTTCCGCTATGACAGCGCTGAATCTGAACTGGTTACAGAATTTGCAACAGCTGCTAAAGATTCCCAAATTGTTATCAGCAATGGCGGTAGCGTTGAAACGCCGCTGACCATTGAATTAATACCGCTTACAACGATGAATGACGTAACTATCACGCATGTTGAAAGCGGGTATAGTATGCGCGTAGCGGATACGCTTTTGACTAAACCGGCAACGCTTATTGTTGATACTAAAGCCGGAACTGTACGCCGTGGAACATATAATGCTATTAACGCTTTCAGTGGTCAGTTTCTGACCGCCAAACCGGGTGAAAATACTTATTTGTTTAACGGCGCTGCCGGTACAGTAAAAATCCGCTGGCGTAACAGGTGGCTGGCATGAATATGCGTTTTGGCAATAAACTTTTTGGACGTTATATTTGGGCAGCGTCTGTAAAAAAGCAAAGCGGGCCAGGGCCGGGGCCTGACCCTTCGGAAGTAAAATATATACCTGATTACGTTCAGGTTATTTTTTATAACAAGGATGGTACTAAAACAGCGATTTTTTCAAAGGATACTGAAAATAATCCGTTTAATAAAATCGAGTTTGAAAATATTAAAACAGGCTGCGGCAGCGCAACGCTCAATTTCAAACAGTTTCCAAGTTTTGCAGAAATAAGCTATGGACAGCGGATTGATATTTATTTGTTTGCAGATAAGCGGCCGTGGTACAGCGGGCATGTTTTAACGCGTCCTGACAGCGGCGGTACTGGAACAGATTATAAAATAACCTGTTATGGCTATTTTGATAAGCTGGAAAAGGTGCTTATTTTTGGCACTTATGAGAATCAGGAGATTGCTGATATTGTGCGTAATATTTGTCGGCAGGTTGAAGCTAAGACTGGTATTGTTTATAACGACAACAAAATATATGACGTTGGCTATGATATTAAGAAAATCGTTTTTGACGGTGTGAGTGCTAAGGAAGCACTGGAACAGCTTTCAGAGTTTGCAACAGATTTTGTTTATGGCGTTGATGAATACCGGGAATTTTTCTTCAGGCCACGTGTTGATGAGATCAATGAAGAAGCACGCTTTTGGGTAGGGCAGCATATGGACGGATTTGAACCGACACAAAGCATTGATAAGATCGTAAATTACGCGCGTATCAAAGGTGCGGCCATTGACGGTGAGGGTGAGAGCTGGTTGGCTACTGTAGAGGATAAAGAAAGCCAAGACTTATACGGCGTATCTGAAGAAGTTTGGACGCTGCCAACCGCTTATACTGCTGCTGATGCTGAGCGCTGGGGACAGTCTGAATTGGAAAAATACAAAAATCCTGTTCTTTCTGCTAAAGCAACAGGTGTTAAGCTGAAATATCCTAAGCCGGACGGTGTTTTTTGGGTACGGCGTTTATCTACAGATGGGCAGGCACTTATAACTGACAAGGAAGGAAAAGAACGTAAGTATCCAATAACCAAGTTAAAATATACGATCAGCGGTGAAAAGGGTATTGATTTTTCTATGGAGTTGGGCGAGCCTCCGTATCCGCCTACGGCAAAGTATTTGCTGGATATTGAGCGGAATGCCCGCAATAATGAACTTTTACAGCAGGCTGCTAATACGCAGCTTGTCAAATAATATGAAAAGGATGTGATGATATGGCAGCTCCAAGTAATATACGGATAAATCCGTTTATAGGTGACGGTGGGACGACTAATTATGTGAATTTTATAGAAAAACATATTGTTCCAGCAGTTAGTCCGTTTGTTATACGGCTTAACGAAGTTCCGGAAAAGCAAGATCCAAGTAATATAAAGGTCGGGTATATTGACGGAAATGCAACAGGAGAGCCAACGGGAGTTACTTTGACAGAAGTTGCTGCAACACCGGGTGCGGGTGAATATCGGTTAGACTATTCGACTAATGCAGTTGGTGACAAAGAATGGAACACTGGCTTAATTGAGTTTTCCAGCTCAGATGCTACCAATGTCGTTCAGATAAGTTATACCGGGACGGGGACACTTGCTGGCGTAAAGAATAATCGTTTTCCGTCGTGGTGGCTTGATCGTGGTGATTCCAGTGACGGAGATTTTGTACCTACTGGCAATACAACAATAAGTGGAGTAAAGCAATATAGAAGTGTTGTTATTCGTTCTGGCGTTACTGTAACGATTAGTGGTTATGCCATAATAAAATGCCAAGGGGTATTTATAAATCATGGTACGATAACTGCCAGTGGACAAGGCGCGCATGGTGGATCAGGTGGATATTATGCTAAAGATGCTACTGGCGAATATTATCCGAGTGCAGCCGGTGCTGGTGCGAGTGCTATAAGCGGCGTTGGAGGTGCAGGTGGGTCAAATCACGGTGCGGCCGGTGCTGGAGGCGGTTGTACAGCGTTTAATATACCGTTGAACGGTCCTTCTGTTATTGAATTGACTATGTCTTTACGTGGATTCGGTTTTGGTGCTGGTGGTGGTGGTGGCGGATGCGGATTCAGTAATATTTCCAGGTATAGTGGAGGAGCTGGTGGTAGGGGCGGTGGTGCAATAGCAATAGTATCCACAAGCATCTATAATTCTGGTATTATTGCAGCAAATGGTGCTAACGGATACTCTACAGGAAATGATAAAGGAAGTGGTGGCGGCGGTGGTGGCGGGGGAATGGTAGCTATGATCGCTGATACAATAATGAATTATGGATCAGTTACTGCAGCAGGTGGAGCAGGAGGGAGTGGGAGAACTTCGGGCGCTGCAGGTGGAACTGGTATTGTATTTATTAAGGAACTAGGGGTAATGTAATTATGATCTGCGTATTAAATGATGATAACAAAATTATTAATATTCTAAATGTTGATATTACAACTGCTGATAATGAGCGCCAGTATTATCCGTGGAATCGACTGTGGGAGCAATACACAGATGTTGAGCCGTTTGATTATGCTAAAAACAGATACATAAACGCAGCGGGAGCTGAATTTGCTAATCGTCGTGATGAAGTGCGTTGGATTGAATTTGCTGGTGTTACTTATGGCTTTGATTGTGCGCCTGAAGATATAACTAACTTTATGGCTGCGTATACGCCGCTTATGGTCAATCAAGATGGAGAAACCGGCTATAAGGTTTGGTTAGACAAAGATAAAAAAGGCCTTGTTATGCTCAACTATGCTAGCATGAAAAAAGCGTATGATACTGTTCGCAGTAGCCAACTGGCCGCTTATGTTTGGTATGAAGATATAAAAGCAAAGCTGATTGCTGTTACTGAAGTAGAAGGAAAAGAAAAGCTGGAAGAAGTTTTTCCGATAGGAGGTTGAATAATGGATTTGCAAACTGTGCTTAATGCTATGACACATGCTGGTAATAAAATTTTTGAATTATTTAGCTTTAAAATTTTAATGGCAGCAGTTTTAACATTGTTTTTGCACAAACATTTTATTTTGTTTATGGGATTTATTCTTTTGGTTTTTGTTGATTGTATAACCAAATGGATTGCTATAAGTTATGAATTTTTAAAAGAAAAAGGTGTTGAAAATCCTTCTATTCTTGCATGTATAAAAGGTACTAAAACTGCACGAAAAGCAGGGCGAATAAATAGCAGCACAATGAAAGAACGTGGATTAGGAAAGATTGCAATTTATGTTATATGTGCTTTTGTTGCTGGCGTTGGAGATTTAATGATGCACATATTGAATACGCCTACATGGATGGTAAGTCTTGTTATTGGTTATATGGTAGTTACTGAAGTATTATCGGTAATTGAAAATTTAAGTGATGCAGGTGTTGATGTTTTGGATAAGCTTATCGGAAAACTGAAAGGACGGTTATGAAAATGTTAAAAGGCATTGATGTATCTGAAAACAATGGTTATGTAGATTGGAATGCAGTAAAAGCTGCTGGTATGGATTTTGCCATTATTCGGCTTGGTTTTGGAAATAGGCATTTGGATACTAATTTTTATGAAAATGTAAATGGAGCGTTGGCAGTTGGCCTGAAAATTGGCGTATATTATTATAGCTATGCTTTGGATGAACCAGCGGCAAGATCAGAAGCTAGATATATGATATCTGTTTTAAAAGATGCGGGGCTGACAAAAGATAAGATTGAAATGGGATTATGGTTTGATATGGAAGACGCAGACGGTTATAAGTCTGGAAATGGTATGCCTACGAATCAAACTATCACAAATATGTGCAGTGATTTTATTGTTACATGCAATGAAGCTGGATATAGCTGTGGTATTTATGCTAATTTAGATTGGTTGGAAAACAAAATTTATACAGATCAGCTGGCAGATTATGTGCCTTATTGGGTAGCTCAATGGGGACACAGCTGTGATTGGCCTAATGCTACAATGTGGCAGTTTACTGATAGCTACGACATAAATGGTAAGCTTTTTGATGGCAATTATTTGTTATAAAAATTGATAAAGGGCATCTTAACGATGCCCTTTTACTTTTATGGAGGTATGTTTGTGGAAAATAAATATAAAATTATTACAGTAGTGTTGTGTGTGGCTGCTTTTTCCCTCGGCTGGTATGCACGTGCGTGGTTGCACATCTGCCCGGTTGCAGATCCGGATATAAAAACAGAAGTAAAGTATAAAACTGATACCAAAACAGAAATAGTTTACGTGCCTAAGTATATCTACCAAGACGGCAGCACAGAAAAAACAGATGTTGATGTAAATGTTGGTAAGCAGGAGCTGGCAGTGAAAGTAAATGGCAAAGATTTTGAAATAAAAAAGGCTGATGATGAAAAGTATGTTTTTGATAAATATAAGCTGCAGTTAAATCAAACAAGCCGAGCTAATCTGAATATTACAGTACCGGTAATAGATAAAACTAAGCGATGGGAAATTGGCATAGGAGCTTCTAAATCTGGTGTTGTTGGCATGATAGGTTTTCCAATTAAAAATAATATCGGTGGCTGGATTGCAGGACGACAAGATAATGTTATGGCGGGTGTGGTAGTGAAGATATAGTTATTGTTAATCATAAAATTTGTTATAATATGTATTGATGAACATTATTGATTTTAGATATTTTGTTATATAAATTAACATATAAATAATTGGTTAGGATGTGACTTAATGGAAACGAATGAATTGACAGAATTAATTACAAAGTTAAAAAGATATTCTTTTGAAAGTAAAATGGAAAAATGTCAAAAATATTCAGAAGAGCATTTAGACTTTTTTGTTATTAATATATCAGATGATATGGATAAAATTCCTTTGCCTTGGGAATTAGAAACTTTTACTGTTTTATCTATTCAGGCAAAAGAATGGCGTAATAATGAATTGGATGAAGTTGTTTTTAGAAAAGCAATTAATACAATTCGTGATTTTGTTCCAGAGAAATTAAAAAAATCTGAAGAAAAGTTTCGTGATATATTTTTAACTACAGCAGGAAATCAATTCAGAGTGCAAAGAGCTTTTTCTAGAGAATTATATAGGTATAATTATTATTTCAATTTCTCGAATGAGGAGATAGACGTTAAAAAGAGTTTTGAAAATAAATTTAATTGTAGTTATAAAGATTTTTGTGTCTTTGTAAGTTCTTTATGGAGTTTTCTTGTTTTGAAAAGAAAAAAGAAGAACGACTCTTTATATGTAAATAAGTGTGTGAAATTTATTGAATATATCAAAAACAAATACAAAAAAGTTTTGGAAAACTTAAGTTGTTCTAGAGATGAATATATTAAATTGCTAGATTTAGGTCCGGACGATTTGACTAATGGGACAAAACCATCTTATGCATATCCCTTTATAAAGTGTAATAACAAAGTGTATTTACCTTTGCCACATTTGCTATTTATAGCTATAACAGAATTTTTAATGTTTAGATTTACTGAAGGCGATCATGAATTAAGAGGTGTTCTAGGGAAAGAAGTTTTAGAAAATTATTTATTTCATATTATCGATAAAGGGAAGTTTTTTGATGAGGTTAAACAAGAATATGAGTATAACAAAGGTAAGAAAAAATTTAGAACAATTGATATTATGGCAAAAAAAGGTAACGATATAGTTTTTTTTGATAGTAAATCTACAGTTCCTAATTCTAAAATTACAGTAATAGATGAAGAGGCAATCGAAAAAAATTGTAAGATTATGGCTAAAGCTTGTGTGCAAATGTATAAGCATTTAAGACAGAAATTTCAATTGGAGTATGATCCGTTTTCTTTAGAAGTTGAAACTAGCAGTAGTAATTTATGGGGTATAGTAGTAGTAAGTGTTGATTCATATCTGAAAAGAGATGATATTTACCAAAAGGCTGCTATTGATTTAGGTATTGCGGTTGATTCTTTAGATTATGAGTGGTTATGCTTACATGTAGTTGTTGTTGAATTAAGTGTCATAGAAGGTTGTTTTTTGGGGGATAATAATAAATTTTTAGATAATATTAAAGAACGTGCTACACAAAAAAAACTATATAGTTTCGTTACGAATAATGATACTTTGTCTGGTAAAAAAGTAATTGTGAATGAGGAATTTCAACTTTTCCAAAATGGGTTAATGGATCCTGTGTTAGAAGAATTTGTGAATAATTTCCATGAAGTTATAATTAAATAAAATTAGAGCGCAAAAATTTGCGCTCTAATTTTATTATTTTTCCCCAAATATTCCCCGTATCAAATTGACATTTATTCCCCAAAAATAAAAAAACACCGCAAATTATTGCGGTGTCTACATTGCAATGGTGGCCCCGGCAGGATTCGAACCTGCGACCTTTTGATTCGTAGTCAAACGCTCTATCCAACTGAGCTACGGAGTCATTGAGATTGCCTAAATCTTTAGGCAACGATGATATTATATCTGATTGCAGTGCTGTTGTCAACAACTTTTGTTAAATTTACTGACACCATTTTTGCAGGATGCTATGAAACTGCTCTAAATCGATCGGTTTACTGAGATGTTCATTCATTCCTGCCTGCAAGGTGGCGGCAATATCTTCAGGAAAAGCGTTGGCCGTCATCGCGACGATAGGCACAGTTTGGGCATCTTTAACAGGCAGGGCGCGGATCGCTTTAGCCGCTTCCAGGCCATTCATAACGGGCATTTGGATATCCATCAATATCAGGGCATAGGTCCCGGGAGGTGCGGCTTTAAATTTATCCAGCCCTTCCAGACCGTTTTTGGCAGTGGTGATATTCAGTCCGGCATATTTTAATAGTTCTACAGCTATTTCCAGATTAAGTTCATTGTCTTCAACAAGGAGGACTTGTTTGCCACGGCAGCTTATTTCCTGCAGACTGTCGATGCCGGCGGCAGGCGCTGAAGCCTTGCTGCTGCGTATTTGCTGGTGCGGGCGCAGGTAAACCGTAGCCTTAAAGGCCGAGCCTTTGCCTAAGGTGCTTTGGACATCGATTGTGCCGTTCATCATACGGGCGATGTTGAGGGCGATGGTCATTCCCAGCCCTGTACCTTCTATTTCGCTGGTTCGCGAATCGGACGCACGGGCGAACGGTTCAAAAATTTTGGCGGCGAATTCAGAGTCCATACCGATGCCGTTATCTGTAATAATAAATTCGTAGCCAATAGTATCGTGGAGCCGGGAGTGTGTTTCGCGTACCTCTAAAGAAATACTGCCATATGGAGGCGTATATTTGATGGCATTGGCTAAGATATTGAGCAGCAGCTGTTTCAAGCGCAGCTTATCGCCCAGAACATTATCGCGCAGTTCCGGTGCCTTAGTCAGAGTGAAATGATGTTTTTTCACTAAAAGCTGCGGATTGATCAAATCAAGCAATTCCTGCAGCATTGCACTGATAGAAAAATCTTCCACCAGAAGATTGAGCTTGCCGCTTTCGATTTTAGCCATATCAAGCACTTCGTTGATCAGGTTCAAAAGATGATTGCTGGCAGTAGTTATTTTGGCAAGACAATCCTGGATACGGTCTTTGTCGTCCAGATATTTACCGGCAATGGCAGTCATCCCCATAATGGCGTTCATTGGGGTACGGATATCATGGCTCATACGCGAAAGAAATTCATTTTTAGCCATATTGGCAGCTTTAGCGGCGTCAAAGGCCTCCTGTAAAGCCTGCTGTTCCCGCACTTCTTTCAATTTATCCTCGTGGATATCGCGCAGGGTAAGAATAATCTGATGATAACCGTCACTTTGAGCCAGCAAGGTCGAATTAAAGGCGGTCCAGCGATATTCGGAACCAAAAAGGCGGCTGCGGCATTCCAGGGCAAAATCGATATGACGGTCCTTTTTTTGCCTGCGCAGACCGGACAGAGAGAAATGTTCTAAAATCTTGGCGCTGTCATCAGGATGAAAATGGCTGCGTACCAGCGGTTCGATATCATACAGGCCGTTGGTACTGTAGCTTGTAAAAACAGCGCACTCTGTTTCCGGCAGGCGCAGAGGGATACCGGAACCGTCTTCAAGATTAACAAGATAGATGAAATAGTAATTAGAGTTGATGCTTGAAAGCAGGTCATAATACTGCTGTTTGGTGCGGCGTTCGTGATTCAGCTCGCTTTGGCGGGTTTCTTCATCTTTTGTTATATCCAGATAAATACTGTTGATGATCGTATTGCCCTCAGGAGTTTTTGTTTTACGGCCGCTGTCCATGACCCATTTCAGGCTGCCGTCTTTACAGGGCACGCGGTATTTTGTCGAGTAAGTAGGATTTCCGTCCTTAAAACATTCGTTGCAGTCAGCCAAAGCCCTGGGCAGATCCGGTGGATAGACCATTCCCATAGCGTTGTTGCCGGTAAATTTTTTGAATTCTTCCATAGTATAACCAAACATACCAGGCAGCTCTTCGCTGATATAGGCATAAGAATAGGTATCGTCGTCATTGCTGGATTTGACGCCGCCGTTGACAGAATGCAGTACGACTTCCATTTGCTGCTGCTTTTGCTGCAGTTGTTCTTTGGCTTTGTTAAGCTCTGCTTCTATATATTTATAAGTCTGCGAGCCTACCTGAAAAGGAAAGTTTTCTGTACCCTGCAATTCCTGATAGGGATGGGAAAGATTGATGTAGACATAGCTGAAATCACTGCCCAGATCGCGTATGACGATCGTTGCCCGCTGATGTGTCTGAACGAGCAGCTGCTGATCCTCGTCGGAGGTAAGATAATGACGCCCTTGGGCAAGATAGAGGCCTTGTGCCAGCGGGAGGATAGTCCATTCTTCATTCAATAATTCACAGGCGGGAATCTGCCCTTCCAGTGAAAGAATAAAATCTTTTGCTGTCTGTGGTGTATCATAATAATTGTGCTCAGCGGCACCGATGCCGATTAGCTGCGGGTCGAGATGAGCGAGGATAAAGGGAATGTCCTGCTGACAAAGCAGCTTAAAGATATATTGGTGTGCAAAATTTTTTATTGCTGTAAGTTTTTCCTGAGGTATATTCAACATAATGCCCTCCGCTTATTTACGGTCCAGTCTTTAGGATAAAATAGATATTTAATTTTATTATAGCATTATTTTTTCTTCTGTCAATAGTTTTGAGGAGATTTCTTTACGGAAATCAAAAGTTATGTTATAATCCATGTTATTATAGTTTAACGTGTTGCTTTAATGTTTTAAAAAACAGGATATTATTATCCGGCAGGTATCAAAATCATAAAAAGAAATATGATACTCTTTGACAGAACATAACTGCCTGTACTGTTTGCGTACAGCAGTTCACAGCAGCAATATCGGAAATAAAAAAGGAAGGAGTATCAATATGGCGATACATGAATCAGGAGAAGATTATCTCGAAGCGATCCTTATGATCCAAAAAAGAAACGGTAATGTCCGCTCTATCGACATTGCGCATGAACTGTCTTTTTCAAAACCGAGTGTCAGTGTTGCAATGAAGAATTTGAAAGCCAGTAATTACATTACGATTGATGAAAATGGATTTATCAATCTGACGGAAACCGGGCAGGAAATTGCAGATAAGATTTATGAAAGACATACCTTTCTGACCGGATGGCTGACTTCTATCGGAGTTGACCCGAAGGTTGCAGCCGAGGATGCCTGTAAGATGGAGCATGCGATCAGCGCAGAGAGTTTTTCTGCCATTAAGAAGTCTATTGCAGGCACGCATGAAAATTATAGCAATCCTCGTAAATAATGCATTTAAGACAGTTCAGCAGCGTGCGAAAGACA
>ERZ834798.354-NODE-354-length-56579-cov-9.584336_pt1 | contig 56579 bp, 30 predicted proteins | sample MGYA00519689_ERZ834798 | MGnify/ENA primary metagenome ERZ834798 (study PRJEB31850, sample SAMEA3708761) | human gut metagenome | biome: human gut; feature: human-associated habitat; material: faeces | place: China | collected 2014 ...
ATAGCAGGCAGACAGGCGGCGGCAGAGAAAATACCATCCTGGTATGCAGAAGAAGGCATTCTATATCCCCGCCACTTGTCCTTAGAGCAATGTTCCTCGGAAGCTACGGCACGATACAAAGCATCTATCATTCCGGAGTTTTCCTCCGGCACACTGGCCGACTTAACCGGAGGGTTCGGCATAGACTGTGCTTTTCTTTCTCCGAAATTCCATCATGTCACCTATGTGGAACGGCAGGAGGTTCTTTGCGAAATTGCTTCGCATAACTTTCCGCTACTGGCTCTGAACCATATCCGGATAGAAAACAAAGACGCCATCCGGCATCTGCAAGAAATGTCTTCCGCCGACTGGATATTCATTGACCCCGCCCGTCGAGACGGACATGGCGGTAAGACCGTCGCCATTGCCGACTGTGAACCGAATGTAGCCGAACTGGAATCCCTGCTGCTCGAAAAGGCGCAGCACGTAATGGTGAAACTCTCCCCCATGCTCGACTTGTCTTTGGCTATTCAGGATTTAAAGTACGTACAGGAAGCACATATTGTTTCTGTAAACAATGAATGCAAGGAACTCTTACTCATCTTAGGACACAATACTGTTGCCGCAGAGAATATTCCCATCCATTGCATCAATCTGCAAATGAAGGATGGGAGAAATACAGAGCCAACCGGACAGTTCTTCACTTTCACCCGCGAACAGGAACAATCAAGCTCCAATGAATATACCGATACTTTAGATAAATATCTATATGAGCCCAATGCGTCCATCCTCAAAGCAGGGGCTTTCCGCAATGTAGCCTGTATATATAAGGTGAAGAAACTGCATCCCAACAGTCACCTCTATACTTCCGGTGAACCGATAAAGAACTTCCCCGGAAGAAGCTTCCGGATAACGGGTATATGTACATTGAATAAGAAAGAACTAAAAAGCGTATTAGGAGATCTGAAGAAAGCCAATATCACGGTTCGTAACTTTCCAAGTTCAGTAGCGGAACTCCGTAAACGTATCAAATTGAGCGAAGGCGGAGAAGTTTATCTGTTCGCTACGACCTTGATCAATGAACAGAAAGTTCTGATCCGTTGCGAGAAAATATAAATGCCTTGTAACAGGTATTTTCCTTTTTAATGTAACCTCAGCAAAACAAGATGTAACATCCGGAAGAAATCTGTAACATAGGCTTAACTATCTGAAATACGATTCTTCTTCCAAATCCTCTTTTCTGCCTATTTTTGTAATCGTCATCCACAATGACAAAACAGAAGTCTATTAATAACAATAAAAAGCGCACTAATACCATGAAAAGAAAACTTCAGTTGCTCACCGGAATCGGATGCCTGTGTCTGTGCTTCCTTTCCTGTTCACAACCTCCCTACAAAAACCCGGCACTAAGCCCGGAAGAGCGTGCCAATGATCTGGTAGGCCGACTCACACTGGAAGAGAAAGCCGCCCTGATGCAAAACACATCTCCCGCCATTCCCCGACTGGGCATAAAAGCCTATGACTGGTGGAACGAAGCGCTGCACGGCGTAGGACGCGCCGGACTGGCAACCGTATTCCCGCAAGCCATCGGTATGGGAGCTTCTTTCAACAATGAACTGCTTTACGATGTATTCACCGCAATTTCGGATGAAGCACGCGCCAAGAATACCGAATTCAGCAAAGAAGGCGGATTGAAGCGTTATCAAGGGCTCACCATGTGGACACCTAACATCAACATCTTCCGTGATCCGCGTTGGGGACGGGGGCAAGAAACTTACGGAGAAGACCCTTACCTCACCAGCCAGATGGGTATGGCAGTGGTACGCGGTCTGCAAGGTCCTGAGGGGGAAAAATATGACAAGTTGCATGCCTGCGCCAAGCACTATGCCGTACATTCCGGTCCGGAATGGAACCGCCATAGTTTCAATGCCGAAAACATCGACCCGCGTGATCTTTGGGAAACCTATCTGCCTGCTTTTAAAGACCTGGTTCAAAAAGCGCATGTGAAAGAAGTGATGTGTGCCTACAACCGTTTTGAAGGTGAACCCTGTTGCGGAAGCAACCGCCTACTAATGCACATTCTGCGTGACGAATGGGGATATAAAGAAATCGTAGTATCGGATTGCTGGGCAATCAGTGACTTCTACAACAAAGGTGCCCATGAAACCGATCCCGACAAACAACACGCTTCCGCCAAGGCCGTACTCTCCGGAACAGATATAGAATGCGGAGATAGCTACGGATCACTGCCCGAAGCTGTGAAGGAAGGGTTGATTGACGAGAAACAGATAGACATCTCTCTGAAGCGCCTGATGAAAGCCCGCTTTGAGTTGGGCGAGATGGACGAACCTTCGCAAGTGTCCTGGGCACAGATTCCTTACAGCGTGGTAGATAGTAAAGAACATCGTGAACTGGCACTCCGCATGGCACGCGAGAGCCTTGTATTGTTGCAAAACAATCAGAGTTTACTGCCTTTAAATAAAAACCTGAAAGTGGCCGTGGTAGGACCTAATGCCAATGACTCCGTAATGCAATGGGGCAACTACAATGGTTTCCCCTCACATACCATCACTCTATTGGAGGGTATCCGCGAATATCTGCCCGAATCACAGATCATCTATGAACCCGGATGCGACCTGACCTCCGATGTTACTTTGCAAAGCGTATTCCAGCAATGTAGCATGGATGGCAAACAAGGTTTCAGTGCCAAATACTGGAATAATACGAAACAGGAAGGAACACCGGATGCAACCAATCACATCAGCACCCCCTTCCACTTCATCACCACCGGTGCCACGACCTTTGCAGCCGGCATCAACCTGCAAGATTTCTCTGCCAGCTACGAATCCGTATTCCGCCCCGTCAAGAGTGAAGACATCGCCTTCCGCTTCCAGACTCAAGGGATAACGAAACTCTCCATTAACGGTAAGGAAGTGGCTGCAGGCATGAACTTCAAGAACAATGCAAAAGTCTACACCCTCCAGGCAGAAGCTGGAAAGGAATATCATATCAAGATTGATTTTACTTTCCGCAACCGTGATGCCGCACTCGATTTTGACATGGGGCGTGAAGTCCCCGTTGATCTGAAGCAAACAGTAAACAAGGTAAAAGAGGCGGATGTCATCATCTTTGCCGGAGGTATATCCCCGGCAGTGGAAGGTGAGGAAATGCATGTCAACATTCCCGGCTTCAAGGGAGGTGACCGCGAAACCATCGAACTTCCATCTATCCAAAGCCGTTTGCTTGCCGAATTGAAGAAAGCAGGAAAGAAGATCGTATTCGTCAACTTCTCCGGTTCCGCTATCGCTCTGACTCCCGAATCGAAAACATGCGATGCTATCCTGCAAGCATGGTATCCCGGTCAAGCCGGTGGTACGGCTATCGCCAATGTCCTCTTCGGAGATTATAACCCGGCAGGACGTCTTCCAGTCACTTTCTATAAGAGTACGAGCCAACTGCCCGGCTTTGAAGATTATTCCATGAAGGAACGCACGTACCGGTACATGACAGAAGCTCCGCTCTTCCCCTTCGGGCATGGTTTGAGTTATACCACATTCCGTTACGGAGACGCTTCATTGAATACACAGGAAGTAAAAGATGGAGAACAAACCATCCTGACCATCCCCGTGAGCAATGTAGGTGAATACGACGGGGAAGAAGTGGTACAGGTGTATCTGCGTCGTCCGGGCGACAAAGAAGGTCCGTCGCACGCACTCCGTGCCTTTAAGCGTGCGAACATCGCCAAAGGGGCAACCAGCAATGTGACCGTATCATTAAGCAAAGAAGATTTCGAATGGTTTGATACGGAAACCAATACAATGCGCCCGATAGAAGGTGATTATGAAATACTTTATGGTGGTACGTCGGAGCTGAAACAGTTGAAGGCGATACCAGTCATTGTTAAATGATAATTTAACTGCGTAATCTTGAAAATCATATAATATAAAACGTTCCTTTATGAAGAACTTATTTTACCTCCTCCTTTGCCTCATCGCCGGGACATCGTGCAGCCAGGCAGACCCGACAAAGCCCTGGGATAAAGGTGCCTTTGAAACACAGAAATACCGGAATCTCCTCGCCGAGATGGGCTACAAACAGGCAGATATTGATGCCAAGCTCAAATCCGTCTTTGACGGTGTATTCTACGGTCCCGACAAAGTATATTTTGAAGTAGGCGACTCTATGGCTTACATCAGTGACATCAAAAACCATGATGTCCGCACCGAAGGTATGTCTTACGGATTAATGATTGCAGTCCAGTTCGACCGTAAAGATATCTTCGACCGCCTTTGGCGATGGGGCACAAAGTACATGCAGCATCAAGACGGTCCGTTGAAAGGATACTTCGCCTGGAGCTGCGAGACAGACGGTACCCGTAACTCCCAAGGCCCCGCCTCCGACGGAGAACTTTACTATGTAACCGCCCTCATCTTCGCCTCCAACCGTTGGGGAAACGACACCGGCATCAACTACCTTGCCGAAGCTCGGAATATCCTGAACTGTTCCATGGAGAAAGATGGTACAGACCGAGTAATGCCTTTTATCAATGTAGAGCATAAGCTCATCACCTTCGTCCCCGACATACGGGGCGGCCTTTTCACCGATCCATCTTACCACGTACCCGCTTTCTATGAAGTATGGGCACGCTGGGCCGATGATGGCAGAGCCGACTTCTGGCGTGAATGTGCCGAATGCAGTCGTGAATACCTGCATAAAAGCATCCACCCCGTAACCGGTCTGAACCCCGATTACAACAACTATGACGGCAGCCTGCTGGGCAATAACCGCATTATTGGTGATGCTTTCCGCTTCGATTCTTGGCGTGTACCGATGAATATTGCTTTAGATTACTCCTGGGCATGTGCCGACAAAGAGTGGCAACAGGAATACGGCAACAAAATCCAGAACTTTCTCTACAGTCAGGGCATTGATACTTTCGTAGACCAGTACAACATAGACGGTACACAGGTAAAAGATACCCTCCGAGCCGGAGAACACAAGGCGTTAAGACACTCTTTAGGCTTAGTAGCCACTTCTGCCGTCGCCTCACTGATGTGCACTCACGAGAAAAGCCGTGAGTTCGTAGACAAATTGTGGAACGCAAAACACGAGCCGTATGAAGACGGATACTTCGATGCTTACTATGACGGGCTGCTCCGCCTCTTCGCTTTTATGCATTTGAGCGGAAACTACCGCATCATCTTCCCTGAAAAGTAAACTTAGAGCATAACCCTAAAAAAAGAAACAGTAGATTCAGGATTTACATCCTATTCTACTGTTTCTTCACTAATTAACTAATCCTAAAAACATCCTACCATATAATTGCAGAGATTTGGTAAAAAGATAGTTATTTCAGTTGAGGGAAACCATCCCTCCAGATAATCTTTCGTTGTGAAAGGAACCAGGTTCTGCCGAAATCCTCATTGCCCTGATAGAAGAGGTAGGTCTGCCCATCTTTATCTTTGAAGATATGCGGATGACCCGATTCGCAATAGTTCCAGGCCCCCGGATCTCCATTCGCCAGGAAAGGTTTATTCGAAACTTTCCTCCAGTGGATACCATCTGTACTGGTTGCCAGTCCTATCTGCTGCGGACGATTATTATAAGCCCCTGCATAGAACATATATAGCGTACCATTCATCTCTACTACTGAAGGAGCCTCTATACAAGTTTCTTCCCACGGCCATTCGGGAACCAAGATGGCACGGTCACAGGCCTCCGTCCATGTTTCCCGATTGAAATTTGTACCTGCAGGAGCAGTAGCCACACCTACAATCTGTTTCACATAGTCGGGTGTACGGGTAGCATAATAAAGAAAATACTTTCCTTTTGCAAATATGACTTCCGCATCAATGGCCCGTCCACAATTCCAGTCACCCGCTTTAGGGGCAAAAATAGGATTGGTAGCATTACGTGTGAAGTTCACGCCATCCACCGACCATGCATGACAGATCGCATCTTTCTTGTCATTACCATACGTTTGATAGAATAGATGGATCGTATCGTTACGTACCAGTGCACCCGGTGCACACAAGCCCTTAGCCTCATAGTCGGCAGCCGGAGACAAAGAACCGATAGGCTTCCATTGTGTCAGGTCCGTACTCTCTGCTATACCTATTCCCCAACCCGAATTTCCCTTAGGAGGTACAGAATAATACATCAGGTACTTTCCGTGGAATGGAATCACATGCGGATCTTTCGAGAAAGGCCTGCCTGTACGGGTAGTATCGGCAAACAACATCGGAGAGTCCTGATGTTTAGGCAGCACATTGTACTTTATCGCCCAGTATTCCCATTCATTCCGCAACTTCTTCAGTACATCGGGATGCTGGGAAGCAAGATTATTTTTCTCCGTACGGTCTTTCACAATGTCGTAAAGTTCCCATTCCGTACCTGCTTCATCACGTATTGCTTTCCAGTTACCGTAACGGATGGCACGATTGCCCTGATGCTCCCAATACATATATTCATGCAGGGAGGGCACTTTCTCCGTAATGGCGGGGAACAGACTGGTACCTACCAAAGGATGAATTTTATTTCCACCATGATAGGTTTCAGGATATGCAGCGCCTGTCGCTTCCAGAACAGTAGGCATAATATCCGGCAAATAACCCGGAATAGTGCACAAATTGCCATGCCGGTTGCCCAGTTTCTTGTTCCAGGAGAAGATAAGAGGAGTGGATATACCACCTTCGTAGGAACGACATTTGTATTTCCGGAACGGAGTGTTCGAAGTTTGCGCCCAGGCTCTGCCATAGGACGGCATATTATTGCAGGCAGGATTATTAATATCTTCCTGCTTGCCGCCTCCCAATTCCAGATAAGGTTCGGCACAAGCACCATTGTCTGCAAGGAACAGGATTAAGGTATTATCCAGTTGTTTGGTTTTCTTCAGATAATCGATCACCTTACCTACGTTGTAGTCCACACAGTGTACCTGTGCTGCATACACAGCCATGCGATAGGCGGATTCATCCTTTTCTTTCTCTGTCAGTTCATCCCAGGAACGGTTTTCCCATTCGGCGAAACCAACATTCTTATCGATAATACCCATCTTCTGCATCCGGTTGTAACGCTCCTGGCGTATCTTATCCCAACCCTTGGAACGGTAAAGTTTGGTAAACTTCTGAATGTCTTCCTCTTTTGCCTGCAAGGGCCAATGCGGAGCATTGAAAGCCAGATACAGGAAGAATGGTTTGTCATCCTTCTGTTCACCAACAAACTGAAGGGCATGATCGGTGAAAGCATCCGTGGTATAGTAAGGAGATTCAGGTGCAGGCAAATGTTCATTATCCAGCGTCAGACCACGTCCACCTTCCGGACGTAAGTAACTGGCAGCACCTGCCAGAATACCGTAGAAGCGTTCGAAACCTCTTTGCAAAGGCCATTTCTCTTGCCCATGCATACCCAAGTGCCACTTACCTGCCATATAGGTATGATAGCCGTTTTCTTTCAGCACTTCGGCAATGGTGACACAATTACGATTCAGATAACCCTGATAGCCTTCGGAGCCCCAATCATTGATATCCCGTTGCGTTTCTTTCTTAAACGTTCCCGGATCCTCGGACATCTGACCGATACCTGCCTGGTGCTGATAAAGTCCGGTCATCAGACTGGCACGCGCCGGACAAGAACGGGATGTATTATAGAACTGGGTAAAGCGAACCCCTGTAGATGCCAACTTATCGAGATTCGGGGTCATAATCTCACCCCCATAACAACCGATGTCGGAATAGCCCATGTCGTCTACCAGAAAGATAACGACATTTGGCTTCTCTTGCGCCCAACAAAGGGGAGCAATCATTAATGGGGTCAAAGCAATAATACTCTTTCTCATAAAGCCTATATTTTGAAATTTTTTTATGATAATCTGCAGTCTTTTTCCTGTAAATGATAACTCATAAGCCTGTTATTGTAAGATTCAGGCGTCTAAAATATAAATTATCACTTGCAATACCAAACATATAATACCCCAAAACCTCTACATTACTCCCCAATAACTCTTTCCCTTATTCCTTTCAACATCTCCCTAAGACTTCATGCAAAAGATGGCATCTTTCGTTGCAATAGATGGCATCTTTTACAACAAAACATACCATCTTTTGCATCAGCGGAATAAGGCATAAGAACCAAAGGGTTACGGCTGAAACCTCTGTGCTTCATCCGGTCCGGGCACAGCATATGCAGGGTCAATAGCGCGGATATAAACATCCCCGTCTTTCCCTGTCTTTACTTCCAGAGGAACAATCGTGGTCCCCTGCTCATTAATGGTCTGAGCAGTCTCACTTAAATCGCGATTCTGAATGCCCAATTTGGATACAGGTGCGATATTCCCGTTAAAGAATGCCGTGCACCACCATTGGCCCTTCTTATCCTGGAACGGAGTTCCATGTCCCAGGAAACGGCCGGCAAAACGACGTTCACTGTAAGGACCGGTTATCCGGTCGGCTGTGCAATAATACAGATTATAAGATCCCTTACGGGAGTCATCCGTAGACCATGCCGTACCGAAAAGTACATACTTCTTTCCTATCTTCCGTATAGTTGCACCTTCGTGCCCGATGCTGCGGTCAGAAGGATCAATATGTACAGGCTTTGCTGCCAATCCCTGAAAATCCGGTTTCAGAGGGGCAATCTCGGTATTGCTCCACGTCAGATACCAAGTGCCATCGTCATCACGAAAAAGAGAAGGATCGTGTTTATCTCTCATATCATCTCCCATAGGGAAAGCGAAAGAATCATTCTTATCCGCATGGTCGGCAATAATAAGATTGGCGCCATTACCTACAGGTTCGGGTGAGGTATGTACAAACACCCATTTGCCATCTACCCGGTACATTTCGGGAGCCCAAAGCAACCAGTTTTTCTTAGATTTATTCTGGAAAGCATCCGGGAATTGCTGGGCCCAATATCCCTTTTCCAACGAAAAGGGTTCGCCCAGATATTCCCATTCAGCAAGATCCGGGCTACGCCATACGCGAATCTGATAACCGACTATACTTGGTTTCAAGCCCATCTTCCGGGAAACATGGTCCAGTCCCAGATTATAGGGATCTCCGGCTTCACGGGTATCTCCATACGTAGGTGTGGTACCAGTCAGATAATAGAAACCATCCTCACACAAGTAGATATATGGATCTCGTATCCACCCGTCTTTCAGATAGACTGCCCGGTTATGCTGCTTCACAGCTTTCCGGATTTCTTTCTTATCCTGGGCTTTCGCAAAAAACGATACGCTTATCAGGAGTATGAAACAAAAGAATAATCGGTTTCTCATCATCAGGGTTTCTTTTTATCGGATGGATGTTACTTTGCAGAGGTTGTTACTATTCCCGACGGTTTATTCAGACGGGCCGTTGTAGGAAGCGGAGTTCCGAAATCGGGATAGTCGTTCTCGAGCCATACAAACTTCTGGGCACGTGGTGAACGGGTATCTCCAGCACCTTCAGGATCTACCTGTGTATCGCGTGCATGATACAGGATATACCATTCCGTACCATCGGGAGAGGGGAAGAAGCTATTGTGTCCTGTACCGTATACGCCGTTCTCAGGTGACTGTTTGAATACAGGTTGCTGGGATTTGGACCATGACTTCGGATCCAACATATCGCTGTCAGTGCTTGCCGTCAGCATACCCAGAGCATAATACGGAGTCCATACACCACTGGCGGAATAAGCTATATGAACATACTTACCTTTAGGACTCAGCAGGGGTTGAGGACCTTCATTTACAAAAATATCGTAAGAAGGATTCCAGCCGTTCTCGTTCTTATGATGTCTTTCCCACTCCAATTCCGGTTTGGAAATCAGAACTCTCTCGGAGCCCAGTGTCCAGGGGTTCTCCATACGGGCAATATAGATACACTGAGTTTCGGTATCCACACGGCGGGTTTGCCAACCGGACCATACCATATACAATTCACCTTTATTCTGGAATACAGAACCGTCGATAGCCCAGTTGTTATCCTTGTCCGTACTGATACGGCCTTTCATTACAAACTCTCCATCAAAAGGATCTCTGTTTACATTCTCCAACACATACATCTGGTGATTGTCCGTATTGCCATCATCGGCGGCATAATAGATATACCATTTGCCATCGATATTATGGATTTCAGGTGCCCAAAGATGATATTTATTAGAAAGTTCGGTAGGAATCCAGACAGTCTTCCGGGGAGCATTCTTCACATCGGTAACGTCTGTAGTCTTCCAGAGTACCAGACTATCTTGCACGGTATGCATATAGTAGTAAGTACCTTCATGGAACAGAGCCCAGGGATCAGGACCTTTCTGGAACAAAGGGTTCACATACGTAGTTGCCAGAGAATCAACCTCTGCCAATCCGTCCTTTTTCACTTTAGTGTTTCCGCACGAGGTTACAGTAAACAGTGCCGCAGTTCCCAGCACTATTGCTAAACAGTTCTTGATCTTCATTTTATATTGATTAGAGTTAAACATATTATCTAAAATTATATCAACCTGCACCTACTCTGATTATCGGCATAGGAGCATTCAGGGAAGTCCCTTTGGTATTCAATTCCCGTTTATAAATATTCCCGTTATCGCAGAGTATATAAAGTACATTCATTGCTTCTTCGCCCCAAGCTATAGAGACAGGTTTTGCATTTCCCGGTAAAGGCAGGATAGCTTCGCTCCTTCCATTATAATCACATACCTGAATGCCCGAGGCCGTAGCCAAATAGGTTCTTCCATAATCATCACAGACGGCTGATGTCACTTCCGCTCCATCACACTGATCCGGCAAATGAATGTAGAAGAATTCCTGACCATAAAGCAGACTTTTATCATTCCGGTCCACTTTATAACTGTAGCCACGCCGGGTATCATATCCAAAAGCATACAGCCAATTATTATTTCCACTCAATGCCAGTGTGCAGATACTTTTCAGGTTATTTTCTTTTTCCAGCAATTCATATCCGGCAGACAAATACCATATAGTAGAAAAATGATCTCCTTCATGTTGTTTTCCCACAACATAATATCCGCCATCTCTTAAAGGAACAGCATGAGAGACATGCATTTTACTCTTTATGCTTTTCTTTATACGCCCACAACTATCAGTTACCTCAAAGCCTTTACGGGGAATATATACCAACATTTCATGCGCTTTACCCACAGCAATGATTTTCTTATCCGAAACAGACCGTAATGTATTCCCCTTAAGCAGGATTGTCGCATCACTTGATGCAAGTAAAACGTTTCCGCTATGATCGGAGACTAATAAAGAATTCGCTTCAATGTCAGTATATACCAACTCAAAGTTTCTGTCTTCCACCAGAATCTGGTTCAACATGAAATTACGTGTCTTTCTTCGGGGAGCCGGTTCATTCTGCGGATATCCTTTCCAAAGAAAACGCATGGCATCCGGAAATATCAATGTTACATTATCATCGCAATGCTCTGCGTTCTCAATAAACTTATAAGAGAAATCATAACCAGCAAAGTCCATTGCCCGTACCATCTCCTGATTTGCACTCCACCAGTCACCAAAGGATGTCCACATGTCGTGTGTTCCACTTTGAAAATAAAACCGGATAGGCTTAGGCTCGTACTTCTGTACCAGTGTAGCATTTGCATAAGAACCCCTCAATCCTGTAAACGAACCGCAAGAACTATATACACGGGAAAACGAACCGGTATTCCAAGCTACATTAAAAGCACAGGCAGCCCCAGAACTGCAACCTGTTATCATCCGGTCGTTTCTACTCTGCGACAGGATGATGCTCTTCCCTGTTTCAGTCTTCAGAGACTCAACAAAAGGCAAAAGCTCTTCTAACAGGAACTGTCCGAAACGTGGTGAAGGAGTATCATACTCATAAGTCCGGTTGGAACGTGGACTATCGGAATCAAAATCACCAACAACCCATCCGGGTGAAGCGGCAACCAATATCATTACAGGAATCTCCTTACTTTCTATCAGATTGGAAACTACCGTATCAGCCCTGTAGAACAAACCATCCTGAAAGACACAAACACATGCAGGAGACCGACCATCGTATTGAGCCGGAACATATACATCTACATCTCTTATGGTACCAGGGAACAGCTTAGAGTCGGCAAACCGCGTATAAATATGTTCGCCATATTCAACTCCTGCCTTCCTTTTACTGTCAGCAGTCAATACATGCCCGGCCTGAGCATGACACATGCAACAGAAAAAAGACAAAAAGCATATTAATAGTCCTCGTTCCATAAACCTTTATTTGTTTTACCAAGCTCTGTATTTATCCATCGGATTGGTCACATTCCAACGGAAATATTCATATGCAGTATGAACGGATGCACGCTGAAAAGCAGGCATCTCATAAAGCAAACGTCCACCTTCACCTACCAATTCCACTTTAACCGTCTTCGAACGGTCTATCGCTTTCAGTACTTCAGGAAACACGAAGGTGCGCGTATCACGTTCTTCCACTGTTTTACCACCATCTGTTACGTCGGAATATTCTATCTCCAAAGGAAGTTCATACGTAATGTCGTCCAGAATAAACCGGATAAGATTCATCTTGAAAGGCTTTCCGGCAGGATATTTATAGCTGACTTTAAAGGCCGACTGAATATTATTCTCTTTACTTTCCTGATTATAGAAGGCGAGCATCACCGATGCACCATTCGCCTCATAGTTATAAGGTCCATACCACACTTTGTGTGATACCCCCGGATAGAAAGTTTCAACTACCGGAAAATGGAATAAAGAATAGAACTCCACTTTGCCGGGCAGTAGTCTTACAGCATAATCCAGATCGGAATAAACCACAGCACCTCCCTGTCCATAATCTGCTTTTTTAAAATGTCTGTCCAAGTTCTTTTCTATTGCTGCACGCTTAGCATTATCTTGGATATCATAAAACAAAGTGATACCGTAAATCACGCTGTCACAGAACTGATAAGAAACTCCTGAAAAGATACTTTTACTATAAAAAGGTCGTACAGTACTTTCTGCCATATTCTCATTTTGACCAGCCAATTCTATCTCCGAAACAGTACTTAGTCGAAAGCCGAAAGGGATGACCTCACGTGCACCGTAATCTTCCAGATCGGGCAAGTTTAGCATCAAATTCTTCTGGTTATTGTAGAGGGTACTCAATAACCCGTACTGCTTCTCGGGAGCACCCTTCAGTTCAACAGTTTGCCCAGTAGCAGCCAAATATTCATCTACTTGTTTCAGACGGGGTTGTTGTGCAAAAACCTGAACGACACCAACCCACAATAGCATTGTTACGATATAATATTTCATAGCCTGTTCCTTTTTTATTCTTTTTCCAAACCTTGTGTACGCGCATAACGCTCTATCATCTCTTGCCGTTTTTCCATCGGCCACTGTTCTATGACATCAATATCCCACTCGCCGAAAGCATCCATAAAGCGGTGCATAGGTTCGAGTATGGAAGCCTGATTCCACGGAAGCTGCTGGCGTACACTATGTCCACGATTGGATTGCGGGTTGAAGCATTCCGTAAGCAAACCTCTGTAACGGTATCTCATGTCTCCATTCAGATCCATAATGGAAAGAGTATTGTTTTGAATCAGCTTTGCCATTTCCAGGAAATGCGTATCTCTCGTCATGAGGTATAAGCGATAGTACTGAAAGGAAGAGAAAGCCAGTCCGTTGTCTATTGCAGAGTGTCCGGTAGCAATCAGGGTTTGCCCTACAATACTTACATCCTTTGGGAAATCAGTCAATGTATCGTTAATGGCCATCGGTACGTGATAAGCAAACATAAAGGTTTCCGTATAGCGGGCAGCCTGTATGGCGGCTTCCTTCCACTTGGCATCACTTGTAACGTCATAAAGTGCCAGGAAAGCATAAATAGCCATTTGTCCGGACTCACGGTCTTTTACATTGGGATTGTCAATAACTCCACCTACATAAAGGTAATCATGGTGGATAAAGTCATAACTAAATTCACCTGCTTTCAAGGCTGTATCCAAATAGCGTTTGTCCTGGGTAACCGAGTAGAGTTCAATCAGGAAGCGGATGATATTAGTAGTTGTATATTTACTGTCATGAGTCGGCTTTCCGGTTCTCCAGTCATAACGGAGATAAAAGCTACCGTCCTTTTCCTGATTCCGTACCAGCCAATCAGCGTACTTTTTGCAATAGGAGAGCCATTCGGGTTTATTAATTCCATGCTTTTTCATTATATTCCATGCACCCATCATGCCTTCCATAGCACCGGCAGCAACACGCATATAAGCTTCATAATCACGCCAGGTTGCTTTCCGATCTACATAGGCATCTGCCCAAGGACTTACAAGGCCACTTTCCTGTTGTGAGTTATTCACCCAGAAGTCAACAACTTCCGATGCTTTGCGTACATATTCCTGATTGTCAATTTCCAATCCTTTCCGCAAAAGGAAATAGGCATTTGAAATCTGGAAACCGATAAAGCCCATCTGATAGTTATAAGCACGGGCTATTCCATTAGGCAGATAGATCGAGAAAGGCCAGCCCGGTGCACCATTCAGATTCAACAGGTAAGCATCTAGCACCTCAATACTAGCTTCATAAGCATCTTTCACATCTATTTTATGTACGACAGGGGTATATTTATTCCACGCCTGTTTCCATACTGTTTCCACCAGTTCGGGGAAATCTTTTGTCTGGTTGAAACCGAAAGTCAGGCTATATGTATGTTTCACTCCGGCTTTCACAGGATGACTGCGATAGGCAAAGCCTTTTCTTTTCTGTTCGGGGAGGCGACCTACATAGGTGGTTTCGCCCTCAATTCCCGGGAAGACAAAAAGAATAGAGTGTGAATCGGTTTCTGTGAAACCCAGGCTACCGAATTGCATACGTTCATCCACTATACGGTTTACTCCATTTTCACCATAGAAAGTTTCAGGATCAGCATTCAAGTGCACCATGTCAATAGCTAATCCGGAAGCCTTCTCACGGGCAGATACCAATGGCAAGGGTAAACGGTCTTCGCGGAAATAAAAGTAATTATCGGTGTAGTCACTGGCAAGAGAACCACGTCTAAGGCTCAGGTTGTTCCTGTACCAGATACCCGGAACAAAGAATTCAAAATCTTCAATCTGTGTTTTACGTTGCAGAGTCAATCCGAAATAAGAGTTGAAGTAGTCATCTCCTTTTCCAATCTTTTCAATCGTTACCTCCCTATCCATACGGAAATGATTCTCTGTATCGGGGGCAAACACATCTTTTACATGAAATACGGTTCCATGAGATGACTTTAACTTTGCGATGCAAACCAACGACCCTTTTTCTTCCTTTACAGAAGAATAGTAACCGTTCAGCGTTTCTGCATTCACTTCCAATGTAACTACATAAGGAGCATTTAAACTCAAATAATGGGCGTTACCAGTTTGCAGGCTCAGGCGTTTTCCATCTTTGACTACAGACAGGCTGGCATCACCACTTTGCAATGTATATGCTTTTTCTGCTGCCAGGGAAAACTGGATGAACGAAAGGAAACTGATGAGTATAAATAGATATTTCATGTTTCAGATATTATCAGGAATACAATAAATTTAACTTGAAAAGACTCTGCCGGTTTATGCCGGCAGAGCCTTTATATCAAAACATAGTGTTTACTCTACCGGCAGGTTTTCGATCTTCTTAATTGTTGAGAAGAGGAAATATTCGTTCATTCCCTCTAACTCAATAGCTACACGATAGAAAGCATAAGTACGATAGTTGTCGATGAAATTTTCCTTCTTACGATACTCAGACAACGGGATATACACCTGCAATGTCGTATCATCGATGTATTCTACATCACTGCTACGTGTACACTTAATACCACTGTTAACCAAAGAACTTGTGCTTAACCAGATACGAGTTTTTACAATCTTCGGAGCAGCTTTCACCGTGTTGGTCATCTTTTCAATATTGAAAGTAGCAACGATATTACCGTTTTTCAGTTCAGCATTCAAGTTCTTCAACTTGTAGTACGGACGCACTTCAAAGTCTTGTGTAACGTTCGAGTTAAAATGATAGGTAATAGAGTCATAGCCCTTACCTGCACCTAATGATTCAAAATCAGGGAGTTCAAAAGGTAGAGCCTTGTTTACTAATGTCATTTTATACTCTGCATCAAAGAAGAGTTGTTGGTAATGTCCTTCATCGTTGGTACGTATACCCGTACCACCACCGTCGACTTTACCATAGCCTTTTTGAAAAACTCTTAACAGTCCTCTATTTGAGTCAAAAGGAAAATTTTCTCCGTCACATTTCAACTGACCGCTGAAAACATAAGACGGGGCATCGTAATTATCATATTCGCAGGATGTCATAGTAAATCCCAATATGACAAATGTTGCTGCAATTATAGATTTTATTTTCATTGTTTTTAAGCTTTAGTTGATAAATTAATGATTAGGATTCTTTTCAATGTTCGGGTTACCTTCATTCATCGGATATGCATTGTAGTACATTGTGTTATTGAAACTCAAAATAGCATTACTGGCTCTATTCTGAGCTTTCATCTTCCGATAAATCCACTTACCATTTTCGGGTGTACCCGGAGCATAAATCTTATACGGCCACAATACATAGATAGTAGCAGTCTGATTAGCTTGGTCATTGAACCACCACTCATCAGCAACTCTCCAACGCTTCAAGTCTTCATAACGATGATCTTCGAATGCCAACTCTACACGTCTTTCGTTTACAATGCGATCAAATGTCAGTTCATTCTCAGTCAACTTGAACACCTCACCACCTGCACGCTGACGTACGCGGTTGATATAGTCTAATGCTACAGTCTTAGTAGGACGGCCATTGTAGCTGGCTACTCCTAGTTCATTCAAATAGAAAGCAGCTTCAGCAGCATTCAACAAAGCCTCACCAAAACGGAATACTACATAAGGAACAGAACTTGCACCATTTATCTCACTTCCAGCGGCAGTATCAACAAACTTCCTCAATAAGAAACCGGAATGAGAAATATACCAGTTACTACTACCATCATCGCCACGAAGAGGTCCATCTTCTCCAGTCACTTTCTGACCTTCATATGTAAAATCATCAACTTGTCCAATGGTCTGTGCTGCTTTAAATTCATAGCCATCAGCAGTAGGAAGAGCCAGACCTGCCTGAAGATCAACAGAAGTACCTCTGAATGAACTTCCCGGATACAGTACCGTACCAGCCAAACGAGGATCACGTCCTGCAAAAATATCTTCCGGTTTATCGTACAGATTATATTTGCAAGTAGATGTATACACATTCATATCTTCGATCACTTCATCACCTACATAAGCGTCCATCTCTTTCACTTCATGTGTGTTTAGCATTTCATAATCATTCACAAGATTCAAGACAGGATTAACCTGACAACCTGCTTTATTATTCGAAGCACGTACCAATTTGCGCGTAAGGGCACGGGTAGTAAAGTTATTCTTCACATTCACTCCATCATAAGCCTTACAGAAAATCAATTCTGGATTATCTTCCGGTTTAGCAATAAATGCTTCTGCATAGTTAGTTGCTAAATCAGCTTGTTTTTGATAAAGTTGATAACCCATAGCTTCCAGTTCGGCACAAGCATCCAGGCAAGCTTTCAAATAACCTTCTGCCTTACTTCTTTCAATACCCGTAGCACCACTTGACAAATTCAAAGTTTTGGTAGCACTTTTATCATAGTTGTATGCTAAAGTTCCGGCATACAGAGCTGCACGGCACTTCAGGGCCATAGCTGCACCTTTGGTAGCACGAGTCTTAACACGGGCAGTTCCAAAATCTTCTTTTATGGCATCCATTTCACTGATAATAAAGTCATAAATTTCAGATTCCTTATTTCTGGGCACAGCCAATGGCGTCGGATCCTCCATATATTCTGTTACTTCAGTAACCAAAGGCACGCCACCGTATTGAACAACCATCTTAAAATAAGTATAGGCTCTAAAATAACGCGCTTCTGCTTGAAAATACTTCAACTTATCAACGGCAATTGAACCGGCAGATACCGTATTCAAATTACGGATATGAAGATTTAATTCACGGATAAAGGCATAATCATAAAAGTTTCTGTAATCAGTTCCTACATTTCCTGCAAAGTTCCAGTACTGACTATTATTGGACGCTTCATCCCAACGAGTAAGATCATAAGAATCTCCATCGGTACCAAAATCTTGCCAGTACTTCATACGACCATAAAAATTGGCCGCAATACTGTTAAGGCCAGTTTCTGATGTATAGGCCTGATTTTCCGTAAAAGCCATCTTGTCCTCTTGTTCCAACCAACTATCACAAGAAGAGAAAAGCAATAAGCCTAATAATAACGCTATTGATAATCTATTTTTTTTCATGTTACATTCAATTAAAAGGTTACGTTTACTCCAACTGTGTACACTTTGTGTTGCGGATAGTCGAATCCGGTAACAGAAGAGATTTCAGGGTCGAAACCAAAGTCATTCAAGCTATCCCAGCAAAGCAGGTTAGAACCTTCAAAGTAAACTCTAAGCTTTTGTATCAAAGCCTTCTTTGTCCACTTAATCGGCAATGTATAACCTACCACTAAGTTACGCAGACGTAAATAGTTGATTTCCTTTGCATAAAAATCATTCCAGTCTCTGATAGAAGGATTGTTACTGCGAACAGCAGGGAACTTACCACGTTTCCAAGGAGATTTTGTATCGAAGATATCTTCGTGTTGCCAAGAATCTATCACATTGTATACATATCCCATCTGGTCAGTGCCAATACCATACTTCACATGCCAGTCGCCAATAAATGTGTTCATGAAACCACCGGCAAAATCGGCTGCAAAGTCAATGCCCTTATATTCGAAGCCCAAGTTAATACCCATTGAAAGTAAGGGGTTCTTGTTAGCATTACCGCTATCCCAATCATAATCAGTAGCTGCATAACCCAAAGGACGCTTATCATAGTCATCAATCAAGCCATCACCATTAACATCCTTGAAAATCAAGTCACCCGGACGTAAGTTCACGTTGTTAGCACCATCAATGTTCACCGGATAGTTATCAATTTCTTCCTGAGTCTGGAACACACCGATAGTTTCCCACATCCATACGGCACCATTTTTCACATTAGACCAACGGTTAGTCTGTGCCCAACGATATTGATCCCATCCGTTCAAGAAAACTTCACCATAGTTATTTATTGTCTTCTGACGAGCTAAAGTCAGGTTAACACCTACAAAATAATTGAAGTCATTAACGCGATCATTCCATCTCACCATACCATCAATACCACTAACCTGATCGGAGTTCAAATTCTGTTTTTGTACACTATAACCTGCCTCATAAGGGTAGATAATGTCAGTTGGGGTAGCAGGGATACCACTTCTTTTTCTCTTAAAAAAGTCCACTTCCAGTTTCAAGCGATCGTTCAGGAAACCCATATCGAAACCGACATTCATCATAGAAATCTTCATCCAAGAAAGTCCAGTTTGAGGAATTCCTTTGTAAGCAGTGCCTGTAGTATAAGCATCTGGAGCATTCCCCAAAGGATTATTGCTTATGATAGCTCCTCCATTGTTAAATGCATAACCAGGCAAGTAAGCAAAGTCCGGATAACTGCTATTAAAGTTTCTAGCCATGTCATCGCCCATTTCACCATAAGAAGCTCTCAACTTAATGCTGGAAATCCAATCAGCCACCTTAGAGTCTTTGTAAAATTCTTCTTCAGACAGACGCCATGCACCGGAAACTGACGGGAAGAAGCCCCATTGATTACCCGGTAAGAAACGCCAGGAAGCATCATAACGACCGGCAAAATCAATGATATACTTTTCTTTATAAGAATAGCCTGCACGGAAAATGAAACTGGCTGTAGTAATGGTACGTACTGAATTACTTACAGTATTATTAGCATTCGTTGTAATATTTTCTACAAACGGATTTTCTACTGGACTCTGAGCCACAGTCAAATATTTCCGGTCTTCTTTAAAGAATTCAAAACCTGCGACGGCTGTCACATGATGATCCTTGGCAAAAATATGATCGTAATTCAAGGTAAACTGCCCCATCATTTCAACTTTATGATTTCTTACATCTCCACGATAAGTATCAGTTTTTGTAGATGCTACTTTGTACTCCTGTGTGGCAGGGTCATACCTATATTCATTCCAACTCTTCTCATTATCTGTCTGATGAAGAGTTTCGTAATAATAAGACAGCAAACCTTTAGCTGTTAATCCTGGAAGCGGTGTCTTATATTCCAAATTTGCACTAAGCTGAATAGTACGGAAGTCTTTCTGGTGCTTACCAGCATTGTCAATAGTATAAGCAGCCATATTACGAGCACCGTCATGAGTCGGGGTAATATAATTCAGATAATCCGGATTATCGTTAGCATACGGGCGCATAGTCGGAATCAAATTAAAGATAGAATTACGCATCTGGAAGTAATCGTCTCCACCAGGAAGTGCTGGATTGACATTTTGCTCTATTTTACCCAATGTCTGAAAACCTACCTTGAATTTATCGGTCAACTGCATATTAAAGTTAGCCTGTAAGTTCGTACGGTTATAGTTGTATTCTTTGAACACGGCATCCTGATCAATATGTCCTACCGAAATGTAATAATCTGTCTTCTCTGTGCCACCGCTGATATTAGCATTTACATAATACTGAGGAGCAGCATTGCTTACAAAATTATCCTTCCAATCATATCCACGATAATCTTCACCTGTAGCCGGATTATAATATCCTGTCCGCCATTTCTCCAAATCAGCCTTAGCATTAGCAATATTATCAGCTCCAGTCAGGTTTCCATCATTGGCTTGCTTCATGTAGTTACCCCATTTCCATTGGTAAGCATTCAGCAGTTCAGGATACTTTGTCCATCCTTGCCATCCCATGTGAGCATTCAGATTTATCTGAGGCTTCTGTCCTTTTTTACCGGTTTTTGTAGTAATCAAAACCACACCGTTGGCAGCCTTCACACCATAAATAGCAGCAGCACCATCCTTCAGAATAGATACATTCTCAATATCGTGAATATCCAAGGCATTGAATGCTGTCTCATCTTTCATGATACCGTCGATAACATAGAGAGGAGTACCCATGTTACGAATCTCAAGGTTAGTCGAAGTTCCCGGTTGACCAGACTTCTGACGTGCCGTAATACCTGATACTTTACCTACCAAAGCATTGGCAGCCGATGTTGATGTAGAACGGGTCAAATCTTTATTGTTCACCGAACTTACCGCTGCAGCCACTGTAGCTTTCTTCTGAGTGGCATATCCCACTACCACAACTTCGTCAAGCAACTCTGTATCTTCCTTCAGTGTAACATCCAGGTTTCGTTTTCCCTTTACGCTGATCTCCTGCGGTGCATAGCCCACAAAAGAAACTGTCAGAACTGCATTAGTTCCCTTAACAGAAAGTGTAAACTTACCATCGACATCAGTAATCGTTCCGTTGGTAGTTCCTTTCTCCATAATGTTTACTCCAGGCAAAGGTTCACCTGTAACATCTTTCACTATACCTGACACAGCTATGTTTTGTGCCTGAAGCAATGCGGAAGACACTAAAACAACTAATAATAAGAAGAAATTCTTCCTTCTATTACCAGCCGAGATTAACTCATTTAAAAAGTGCTTCATAAGTTATTATTTAAAATTAAACATAAATTAGTTCATCTGTATATTATTGAAAACTGAAAAATGAGAACTTATCTGAAAACTTATCATTTTACCTTAACTATGAATATCTTATATCATGCTTGTTTCAATGTTTTTTTTAACGCCCTCCTTTCTTGATCCTTAAAAGTGAATACTCATTTATTTTTATAAACTTTAAATGCTTTTTGTTCTCCTGAAACTAAACACACATTCAAAATATAAAACCCTGAAAACGTTCCATGCATCGGGAATGTGTATTCCTCATCTGTTACCTTCATATCTTCGGTCCATAACCGTCTTCCTGCCAAATCTGTAAGCTCTACCTTTGAAATATCTTCTTTACCTTTATTTACCAGAAAAAGCTGATCCCCTGAAATATATGCCGAAAGTGAATTTCCATCAATCGTTTCGATTCCGGTCTCCGGATCCTGCCCATAATCGGAAGACTGATATTTCGAATATCTATTATTCAATTCCTCTACCTTGGATTTCGGCATAGCTTCTACTTCCTCCAGATCATAAGTACCAAAAGCATCCTTAAAACGAATCATCGGATCCAAGTGAGCAGCAAAGTTCCACGTCAATGCTTCCATAATAGAATTCATTCTTCGACCCGCACCATTGCTTACCCTTACTTGGAAAGCTTCTTGCTGCAAGCCTTCAGGTTGTCCGGGATAAAGTTCCTGTCCCAGATTCATAGACTGTTTCGTATTGTGAGCACTGATACGTGCAACCTGGAGATAATGTTCTTTACCCGTCAACAGATACAGGCGATAGTACACAAATGAAGACCATGCAAAACCTAAATCCGTAGCAGAATGGCCAATAGCTATAATATGCTGTCCGACAATACTTCTGTCTTTAGGCCAATCTGTTCTAGCTGTCTGATCCTTTTCTACCGGTACTTCAAACATATAGCTCCAACTTTCGGTGTATGTAGCAGCTTGTTCTGCAGCAGCCAACCATTTCGGATCTTTTGTAAGGTCATAGATAGCAAGAAAACCATTGATAGCTTGCTGACCGGATTCACTGTCGATAGTCTGCGGATTGTCTACCACACAAGCCACATAGAGATATCTTTCATGAATATTAGCATAAGAAAACTCTGCAGCTTTCAAAGCAGCTGTCTTATAACGTTCATCATTGGTGGCGATATAAAGCTCTACCAGATAACGAACAGCGCAAATAGTCAGAAACTTATTCTGATTACCTGCCGGATGTTTACCACCTACAACACTGAAAGGGTCATATTCCAGATAGTAACTACCATCCGCATTCTGATTAGTCACCAGGAATTCACCAAACTTCTTACAGGCATTCAGCCATGAAGGGATATCTATTCCATTACGTTTGGCATAACACCATGCATTCAGCAATCCGGCCATTCCGTTACAAGCTTGGCGCATAGAAGTCTTTGCCCAGTTGTCCCATGTACCCCATAGTGCAGCATAACGTGTCTTGGGAAGTCCTAAATCTGTCAATCCTTGAGAAGCCCATAAATTCAGTACATTGCTTCCTCTTACCTTATATTCCTCATTACCAGTCTCCACACCTGCACGAAACAATGCATAGCCAGCTGTAGGTTGTGAGCCAACAAAACCGATCTCATAAGTATTCTTATTTAAGGAGAAATCTGTCAGTTTCACACTCCATGGGAATCCGGGACCTTTTATATCCTTATCAACCGAACTGTCCAGATAATAATGATTAACAGTTTCAATCAATCCCCGATAAGCAGAATTCAAGTTAACATCATAAATCTTTGGATTATACAGATTGAAAGCCAGTTTCCAAGCTTCATTTACAGCATTAGCATAGTCGGAAGTTTTATCTATTTTGAAATAGACATTATAAGTATGTTTATCAAATCCTTTTGTTATGGGATGCATACGTCTGCCCATTCCTCCGGTACGCAAGTCAGAACCTGGATAAGTAACTACAGCAGCAAAAGAGTCAGACTTCTTCCAGTTGACAACACCCACGCCACCAAACTGATAATTTTCGTCGACTACTACACCACGTGAATCATTCAGTACAGTTTCACATTTTGAATCTTTATGTACTAAAGTGAAAGTCAATCCACTTTCTTTTTGACGCATCATCACCACCGGAAGGGGAATGCGGTCTTCTCTATAAAGAAAACTCAAATCAGTAGCGACCGGAATGCCTGCAGGAATATTTCCATCTTTCTCAAAGTTACCTTTATACCAAACAGCAGGAATAAAGTATTCGCTATTTGCCAATACATCTTCCGGTGCAAACTGTAAGCCGAAAGAAGAAGAGAAGCCTTCATCATAAGGATTATCTCCCAACTCAACAACTTTCACGTTGCGTTTCAGTTCAAACTCACCGTTTCCCTTCGCTGTATATACGTCATTTATTTCAAAGACGGTGGTGCGAGGAGTGGTAGTCAGGCGTGCCATCAACTCTACTTTATCACCATCCTTTGTATAAGATGTATAAGTCGGGTAGAAAGTATTCATCTTGACGTCAATCAGTAAAGCAGGATTATGCTCTGTACCCGCATTAAATTCTTTGCCATAAGCAGAGAATGTAACACCATACGTGTTATCTTTCTGACGGGTAATATTCAGTGTTACTTCACCGGATGACAAAGTTGCTTCTTGTGAAAAAGCAAAAGAGGTATAAAGTAAGCAACTTAACAGGAAAAGAAGTTTTAGCGTTTTCATAATAGTACTTCGATTACAATGTAACATTCGTTTTGATGGTGCAAATCTAACGTGAAATAATATAAGAGGATATCCCTTGCGTACCAAAAAATTGCTCTAATTTGTCTATTTACAAAATTGCCTCAAACGGCCTCCAGAAAGGGGAAAAGAACAAAAATGCTCTATTCTTCCAAAAAAATGCTATTTCTGTTCAAAGAGGAAAAATTAGAGTTCATATCCACGTATTGTACGTATAGAAATAAATCAAAGATTGCTGATGGACATTTGTTAGTTTTCTGATAATCAGCTAATAGTATTTACCAATGGCTTACTGCAAAATGTAAACGCATTTACTGCCGTATGTAACGGCCTTTACTCCTTATTGTAACACCATTTACCTCGGCATGTAACGAGCTTTACCTCGGTGTGTAAATGGAGTTACCGTGTGGGGTTAACAAAGTTATCATTTGGGATAAATAGAATCTCCATGAAATGAAACAACGATATACTTATCGTTCACCTCACATAAGTAAAAATCGGCTTGCTCTTACAGATTGGTCAAATGCTGTTGTTTTCTGAAAAATTAGCATCATTCCAAAAGGAAAGTTTCGCCTACATTTGCATCGAACTTAAATATATAATATCATGAATATACAACGATTATTAATCTGCATCTGTGTGGTACTAACTGCCGCCATCTCCGCTACTGCTCAAAGCAAAGTATGGAGTACAGAACAAGCCCAGAAATGGGGCAAAGAAAATCCGTGGTATTGCGGAGTAAACTACATTCCCGCCACTGCCATCAACTACACTGCCATGTGGGATAAAACGTCCTTCTCACCCGAAGTGATAGAAAAAGAAATGAAGTTAATGAAGAGTTTAGGTATGAACTGCGCGCGCATAGTGATGCAATATGCGGTATATGAAGAAGATCCCGCATACTTCATACGTACACTCGACCGCTTTCTAAGTATCTGTGATAAGTACGGTGTAAAAGTAATGCCTATTTTCTTTGATGATTGCGCCTTCGGTGTCAATACAGACCCGACAGTAGGAAAACAACCCGAACCGCTGGAAGGCTGGTACGCCTGGGTCTGGTCTCCATCTCCCGGCTACTCAATGGTAGTAGATGAACGGACTCACGGTAAACTGGAAAAGTATGTAAAAGAAGTAATGAACCACTTCAAGAATGACCCGCGTATCTTTGTATGGGACTTATACAACGAACCTACCAACACCACCATGCCAGAAAGAAGCTGGCCACTCCTCCGTAAAATCTTCACATGGGCGCGTGAAGTGAATCCGAAGCAACCCATCACATCAGGACTCTGGAACGGAAACAAAGAGCTAAATGACTTCCTTGCATCAAACTCAGACATCATCACTTTCCACTGCTATGCTTCGAAAGAAGAAACTGAAAAAGTAATGAAAGAGCATCTTAAATTAGGTCGTCCTACCATCTGTACCGAGTGGATGAACCGTGTAGCCCACTCCACCATTCCGGAGATTCTTCCAATGTTGAAAGAAGCACATGTAGGCAGTATGATGTGGGGACTGGTAAATGGAAAGACGCAGACCCATCTATGCTGGGGACACCGTCCTGAACAATTGCCTTACACCGGAGTATGGCAACATGACATTTACAAGGGAGATTATACTCCGTATTCAGCTAAAGAAATTGAAATAATCAAGAAAACAACCAAGTAGATAGAAAGATTGTTTTTAAACTACGCAGGTCATTGAAAAGTTCTATTTTTCAATGACCTGCGTTTCTTTTATCACTGCTTCACATGACTCTTAGCAAAGTCTTTCGGCAGCACCCCAAACTGTTTTTGGAAGCTCTTTGAGAAGTACGACAACGAGCGTATTCCCACAATCATACAGATTTCATTAATCCTGTACTCCCCTTCCAGCAACAACTCAGCAGCTTTTTTCAAGCGGATAATACGAATAAAGTCACCGGGAGTCAATTCCGTAATCCCCTTTAGTTTCCGGTGCAGACTGGTACGGCTCATATTCACCTCCCGTGCCAAATCATCAATATTAAACGTATCATCATCCAGATTCTGCCTGATAACTTCCGTCAGTTTATTCAGGAAGTCCTCATCCGCTTTATTCTGTACCATACTATTGGTAGCAATATACGGGCTATTAGCAAAGTTCTGCCGGAGTTTACTTCTGTTTTCCAATAAGTTCTTAATCTGCACCAACAGATGAGGCATCGCAAATGGCTTCTCCATATACGCATCCGCCCCACTATTCAACCCTTCAATCTTATTGTTCAGTGTAGTCTTCGCCGTCAGCAGAATAATAGGAATATGGCAGGTTTCAAGATTCGATTTAATCTCATTACACAGTTCCAGTCCATCCTTCAACGGCATCATGATATCCGAAACAATGAGGTTTACAATATCTCCCTTGAGTACCTCCATTGCCTCCTCTCCATTATTGGCAGTGAGTACCTTGTAATATCTGCTCAACTGGACAGACAAGAAAGATTGGAGTTCTTCATTATCCTCAACCACCAGTATGGTTTCCTTAGCAGAGAAAGAGTCTTCAAGTACCACAGTCGAAATATTATCTTCGTCAGTTATTGCATCTTCAATCAAAACATCTTCCTCGGCCTGTTGAGCATCAGCCGATGCATTGGTAGGTATTTCCACCACAAAGGAAGTATCTTCCGCTTCTTCATCCAGATACAACTGTCCGTTATGCAGCTGCACCAACGAAGATGCCAACGTAAGTCCGATACCCGAACCCGGTTGCGTAGGATGAGCGCCTTTTATCTGGAAGAAAGCTTCGAAAATACGCTCCCGCATATCCGGTGGAATAGGCGTACCGTCATTCTTCACGGTAATCCGGAAAATACGACCATCCTCACTCACCGACAGTATGGCTTTAATGTATGTAGACGAATATTTAATAGCATTATTAAAGAGATTACTACATACCTTCGTTATAGCTTCTTCGTCCACCAGTGCCATCACTGCATGATCGGGACATTCCAGTATCATCTCCAGCTTCTTCCGCTTACCTGTCGGGACGAAGCGATTGAATGTATTAGCCACCAATACATTGATATTCCGTATCTTCAGAGACAACGTAAACGCTTTAGACTCTATCTTACGGAAATCCAGCAACTGATTCACCAATACCAGCAAACGGTCTGTATTCCGTTCCATTGTTATCAGGTTCTCCTTCGTTTCGTGCTCATCCGGATGGGAAGTCAGAATATAATCGAGAGGTGCCTTAATCAATGTTATCGGAGTTCGTATCTCATGTGCAACATTCGTAAAGAAGTCTATTTTAGCCTTATATATTTCCTCTTTCTTCTGCTGTTCCTGATGGGCCATTTTCTCATCTACCTGCCTCTTCTTCTTCCGTACATAGAATCGGATGACACCGAAAGACATACCCAGAATCAGCAAGGTATATAGTGCGTAAGCCCAAGAGGTCCGCCACAGCGGAGGAATGATATTGATATTCACTACAGTATTCGTATCACTCCAATCATGGCCATCCCTCGAGTATTTGATATGAAGTATATAATCACCGGGAGGAATACTATTATACGCTATTCTAAAGATATTGTCCACGTAATTCCATTTCTTATCAATCCCCTCCAGCATATAAGCATACTTCCCGTTTCCTTCGGTAGAATAATTCAATGCAGAGAAGCTGAAGCTGAAAGTAGCCTGGTCATAATTCAGGTTAATCGTATTTGCATACGGTATAGCCTTGTCCAATACATGATCAGAAGTTCCCACCTGAACTTCCTGATTGAATATGTAGAATCCTGTCAGGACAACGGAATACTTGTTTTCATTCGGATGGAAGTTTTTAGGATTGAAAGCTACAAAACCATCTATACTGCCAAAATACAGTGTACCATCTTCTGTCTTGATGCCAGAATTGTAATTGAACTGCTTACTCCGCAATCCATTAGGAAGATTATACAGCGCCTCAACACTCATCGTTTCAGGATTGAAGTTCGCCAACCCGTTACTGGTACTCAACCAGAAATGCTGATGATCATCTTCCAGAATCTTGTAGACCACATTGCTGGGAAGTCCTTGTTTCGTAGTGATACGCGTAAAAGTATCATCCGTCTCATTGTAACGGCAGAATCCACCGTCCTCGGATGCAAACCACAGGCGCTTTTTACTATCTTCAAAAGCACAGGTAATCCGGTCGTAACAGAGACTGTTAGGGTTCTTCACATCATGACGGAATCTCTTTATTTCCTTGGTATCCGGATTATATCTAGCTACTCCAAGGTTATAAGTTGTGAACCAGATATTTCCGTTCTTATCTTCCAGGATATCGCTGATGAACATGCCATTCATAGGCATGAATACCTTGAAACCATCTATTTCGGGCACATACGTATAAAGTTCCGTAGTCGAACTCACCCAAGTAGTATTCCGGCTATCTGTATAAATGGCAAATATATCATTATTGAGGATCGAATTTGGATGTCCGTCCTTCTCGTAATGTCTGCAATGATTTGTTTTTAAATCCAGTACATCTACTCCTTTAGTAAAGGTTCCGATCCACAACTTATCACCTACCAGATTCAGACATTGAATATTCGTAAAAGAAATATTCACCGGTTTAGTCTTATCGGATATATGTGTAAATAGCCCGGTATGGGTATCGTAGTAGTTCAACCCGTTATCTTCCGTAGCAATCCACAAATAGCCTTTCCGGTCACTCACAAATTCTCTGACTCTGTAACCGCTAATAGAGTTTTTATAGGCAATGGGATAGAAGTTCTCAAAATAAGAATATTGCTTAGGAATATAGTCCACACCGCCGAAGTAACTTCCAACCCAAATCCCCCCTTCCCTATCTTTAAAGAGGGCATAAATGGCATTATCAGAAATAGACAAATCATTGTATGCTTCATAAGTGATATGCTGAACCGCCCCATCTTTCAAGACGTAAATGCCGCTTTCCGCACCTACCCAATACTCATCTTTCGAGATCTTTTCAATATGCCGCACATAAATATCAGAATTTCGCGATTCGTCAATCTGGAGTTTCTTAGATTCTCCGGTTTCTTTATTGATAAGAAACAATCCCTTGTCCAGAGTACCCAGAAGAATATACTGTTCCTTATAAGCACAGATAGCGGTAGGAGTATTATCATTCCGCGCTAAAAAGGTTGTTTTATCTCCATCGATATCATATTTGATAACCCCTATATCGGGAAAGGCAAGATAAGCGGTTCCATCTTCATCCAGAAATAACGCCCGGGGGGCATAAGCTGTGTAGGGTGCAAACCTATCATGCATATTATAAAGTTTATCCTCCGATGGCTGGTAAATGAATAGTCCGTCACCGGAAAGTATCCATACCCTATCCGACTTATCAATATAAATCTTATTGATAAATCCGTCTACCCTTTCCTGCTTATCTGTTTGCTTATTGAAATTCGAGAAAGTCTCCGTAAAAGGATCATAAAGAGAAATCCCTTTATCCGTGGCAATCCACAAGGTTTTGTCCTTATCTTCAGTGATGCAGTATATCATACTGTTCCGAAGTTCATTAATAGAGTCACCACGTTGGTAGACCTTAAAGTCATGTCCATCGAACCTGTTCAGACCGTTCTTAGTTCCCACCCAGATAAACCCTTTGCTGTCCTGAAACAAGCACATTACCGTATTATGTGACAAACCGGAATTATTATTATAATGTTTAATCTGTTGTGCCCAAAGGTTCCCCAAACAGAATATCCCCAAGAATAATATTAGTATAATCTTTCTCATAAGAATATGTTTTTCATATAGCTCGAACTACTGATGCAAATTTAGGAATTAAAATCAATTCCGGCATAAGAAGAGCATAGAATAAAGCCCAAAAGGCCCATTCTGGTCGAAAAACGCTAAAAATGGCAAAATAGTATCTTTTCAACACCTCCTGACCCTTCTCATTAATATATAGAATGAGTGAAAAGTGTCATTTTTTGGTGTTGTATTGCCAAGGCTTTGGGCTAATCTTCAGTATGTTTGCAGCAGGCAGAGTTAGATTTGTTAATCACTAAATTTATGTAGTTATGCAAAACTGTAAAACCAAAAGAGAAGTAATAAAAATGGTGCTGGATGGTCAAAAACCTCCTTATGTACCTTGGTCTTTCAAATTCACGCAGGAGCCCAAAGAACAACTGCAAAAGTACTACGGTGTAGAAGATCTGGACGTAGTATTAGGCAACCATGTTCTTCAGTTAGGTAGCGATATCGGTTTCTTCGAATACCTGGGCAATGACCTGTATCAAGATGTATTTAAAGTAGTATGGGATCGCAGCATCGACAAAGACATCGGTGACGTAAAAAGTATCGTGTTGCCGGAACCCACCTTGGAGAGATATACATTCCCCGACCCACTGGATCCCCGCTTCTTTGCAAACATCGAATCGGAAATAACAGCCAAACCGGATATGTTCCCTTACAGGACAGAATCACAGTATCCGTAGATTGGAACAAGGTACCTCAAGGTGACGATGTTGTAGGTGTCATCGAGTTGACTTTCGGTAATCAGACAAAGGAAGTATTCGTTCCTGTCTTCAATCCGGCAAACCCCACAGTTGAGGAATTGAGAGGAATGTATATAGAAGACAACGGATGTGTTTCCATCAATGCCGGTAAATTCCACCGGAAAGTGGAAAATAGCGGTATAAAAATCAGAACTATCAAGGGATTGGGATACGAGAACGATTGTGTTCAATTGGGAGAAGCTACCCAGAATGTGCCCAATATGTGGTTCACTAACAAAAGCCCTAAAGCCGAATATGACTTCTATACATTCAATGGTGGTAATGCAACCGTACATGTTTATGCCCTACCCTTGTTCCCTATCGACTCCAAACATGATACCCGTTACGGTATCATGATCGATGACGGCATGGTACAATGGATGACTACTTCGGCTAAAGAATACTCCAGCCAATGGAGACTGAATGTGTTCCGTAACAGTACCATCAGCACTATCAATGTAAATGTCGACAAGCCCGGCAAACACACCTTGAAACTAATCTGTGCCGACCCGGGTATGATTATCCAGAAAGTAGTTATCGACTTCGGTGGAATGAAGCGCTCTTACTTAGGTCCTAACGTAACATACATAAAATAATAATAATTATGGAATTAAAGAAAATCTTGATTGCAGCCGTATTGGCTGCCGGCATGGCATTTCAGACAAATGCCGCAGATATTCCGCGCAAGGAATATCCCCGCCCTCAGTTTGAACGGACAGCATGGGTGAATTTGAACGGTGAATGGGATTACACATTCGATTTCTCCAATTCGGGTATGGAGCAGGAGTATCACAAAGCTACTTCCTTCTCAGGAAAGATAACAGTACCTTTCTGTCCGGAAAGCAGTTTATCCGGTGTAGGGCATAAGGACTTTATCAATCATATCTGGTATCATCGGGAGATAAGTATTCCGCAGGATTGGAGCGGCAAGAATGTATTGCTGAATTTCGGAGCTGTCTACTACAATTCTGAGATTTACATTGACGGAGCTTTGGCAGGACGTCACTTCGGCGGTAGTTCTTCTTTCAGCATCGATATCACCAAGTTAGTGACTCCGGGTAAGGTACACCACCTGGTAGTACGCGCATCCAGTGATTTGCGTTCGGGCATGCAGAGTGCCGGTAAGCAGAGCCTGCAATTTGGTTCTTACGGCTGTAACTATACCCGTACTACAGGTATCTGGCAGACTGTATGGATGGAAGCGATCAATCCTTCCGGCTTAAAATCCGTACAAGCCGTTGCAGACGTCGATCAGGAGCAATTGGTCGTATGGCCTACATTCTACAGTGACAGTAACAACAAGCTGAAGATTACGCTGAAAGATGGTAATAAAGTCGTTGCTGCTGCCACAGTGAAAGGTACCAACAGTTCTGTGGCCGTACTTCCGGTAAAGAAAGCCAAACTCTGGTCACCGGAATCACCTTTCCTATACGACATTACTTATCAGATGATTGATCCGGCAGGAAAGGTTATCGATGAAGTATCATCTTACATAGGTATGCGCAAAGTGCATATTGAAGGAAATAAGATTTATCTGAATAACAAGCCTTACTATCAACGCCTGGTACTGGATCAGGGTTTCTATCCCGATGGCATCTGGACAGCTCCTACCGATGAAGCATTGAAACGCGACATCGAGTTATCGATGGCTGCCGGCTTCAACGGAGCACGCCTGCATCAGAAGGCATTCGAAGAACGCTTCTATTATTGGGCAGATAAACTGGGCTATATTACTTGGGGAGAGGCTCCAAGCTGGGGTATGGATGCCAATAACATAGAGGTGGCACGCAATTTCCAGGTTGAATGGTCGGAACTGGTACTTCGTGACCGGAACCATCCTTCTCTATTGATCTGGACACCGATGAACGAAGAATGGTGGCCTGATTTGGTTCAGTACCCACGTTTTACGACCGATTTATACAATCTGACGAAGTCACTCGACCCTACCCGCCCGGTGAACGATGCCAGCGGTGGTTGCCACATCAAAACAGATATATGGACTGTACACAACTACGAACAGGATCCTGCCAAGCTGAAAGATATCATCTACAAAAATGGTAAATTCTTCCAGGCTCCCAACTATAAGATTGGAGTACCTGCAGCCAATATTGGCTTCAACGGTTTACGCCAGAATGCAGTATATGACTTCCCGGTATATGATGGCAAAATGCCATATCTGATTGATGAAGTAGGGGGTATTAAATGGGTGAAAGACCAGGATAAGACCAACTCAAGCACACAATCATGGGGTTACGGCACACCTCCGAAAACTGAAAAGGAATTCCTGGAACGACTGGAAGGTCAGATGAATGGCATTCTCGAATTGAAAGATCAGGTTTGGGGATATTGCTATACTCAGCTGACGGATGTGGAACAGGAACAAAACGGTATTTATTACTATGACCGTACTCCTAAGTTTGATACGAAACTTATTCACAGTATCTTCAGTAAGAATCCTGAAGATCTGGAAGGCACTTATACCAATCCATTATGCAATTATGGTCCGGATCCCTGGGCTATCTGGCACGATGGTTCCTACTATTACATGCATACCATGGTCGACAGCCTCGTGTTGTGGAAGACGCAGGATGTGACCGACATTCGTAATGCAGAGAAGAAAACAATCTGGATTCCGACAGACCCGTCTAATAAGCATAACCTGTGGGCACCCGAGATTCACAATATTGATGGAAAGTGGTACATCTATTATGCAGCCGATGACGGTAACTCCGACAATCACCAGATGTATGTACTGGAAAATACAAACAAAGATCCGTTCAAGGGAGAGTTCGTGATGAAAGGCCGCATCAGTACGGATAAAGATAACAACTGGGCTATTGATGGATCAGTATTCGAAAACAAAGGCAAATTATACATGGTTTGGTCCGGTTGGCAAACCCGTCGTGTGGATACCGAAACCCAATGTATCTACATTGCCGAGATGAAGAATCCCTGGACACTGGGTTCCGAAAGAGTCCTGATCTCTAAACCGGAACTGGAATGGGAACGCCACTACATTAACGAAACCGGTTGGAATCCTCCACACAAAGTATTTGTGAACGAAGGACCTCAACCGTTGAAGAGCCCGAAGGGTAAATATATTCACGTTGCTTATTCGGCAAGCGGTGTATGGACTCCGTACTATGCTTTGGGCATGCTGACAGCAGATACGAATGCAGACTTGTTGGATCCGGCATCCTGGAAGAAAGCTCCCCAGCCTCTGTTCCGCCAGTCTCCTGAAAATGGAGTATACGGTACAGGACACAACAGCTTCTTCAAATCACCTGATGGCAAAGAATGGTATATCCTGTATCATGCTCGCGACACTCAGGTAGATCCTCCGGGCATGGGCGATACAAGATCTCCCCGTGCTCAGAAGATAGAATGGAAAGCTGACGATTACCCTGTATTAGGTACCCCTTATCCAAAGACGATGCGGTTGAAAAAACCGTCAGGGACAAAGGTTAAATGATTAAACTGAAACTCTGAAATCAACAAACAATAATGAACAAAGCATCTTTATGGATAAGTTGCCTTGTGCTGTTTCTCCTTGCCGGCTGTACGAATGCCGGCAAGCAGGCAGCTGAGGAAGAAACAACTTTCACCAATCCGGTCATCTATGCTGATGTACCGGATGTTGACGTTATACGCGTAGGTAGTGATTACTATATGATTAGCACTACCGCACACATGTCACCCGGAGCGCCTATCATGCACTCCAAAGACATGGTTAACTGGAAAATCATCAGCTATGTGTTTGATGAACTCAAAGAGAGCCCATACAATGATCTGGAAGGCGGTAATATCTACAGCCGCGGACAATGGGCTGCTTCCTTACGCTATCACGACGGGCTTTTCTATGTATTCTTCGGTACAGGAAACAAATCCTACATTTATACGGCAAAAGATCCGGCAGGAAAATGGGAACAGAAGCTTGTGATTGATGAGTATCTGCACGATGCTTCCATGTTGTTCGACGATGATGGACGCATTTATCTGGCTTATGGTGCACGCCATATCCGTATCATTGAATTCAATAAGGATTTGTCTGGAATCAATCCTAACGGCTTACAGGTAGAAGTTATCCCCGGTGAGCCACAAGGGTTACTGGAAGGCACTCACTTCTATAAATTCAATGGTAAATATTACCTCACTCTGATCTGGTGGCCGGAAGGCGGCATACGCACACAACTCTGCTTCCGTTCCGATAAAGTGTCCGGACCTTATGAGATGAAAACCATTCTTTCGGATGATCTCGGATATGCCAATCACGGTGTAGCACAAGGATGCTTCATCGATACAGAAGCAGGCGAATGGTATGCTATGTTGTTTCAGGACCACGAAGCCGTAGGCCGTGTACCTGTGCTGATGCCTTGCCGTTGGGAAAATGGTTGGCCCATGCTGGGGGACGAAAATGGCAAAGTGCCTCCGGTAATGAAAGTACCCGTACAAGGATATGATGAAAAGACGGAACTGGTAGTCAGCGACAACTTCGACGAAGCTCCCAAGCTGGGACTGACCTGGCAATGGAATCATAATCCGGATAATTTGCTATGGACTCTCACCGAACGCCCGGGCTATCTGAGACTGAAAACCGGAAAAGTAGTAAAGAACCTCTTCGAAGCCCGCAACACACTGACGCAACGTACTGAAGGTCCCAAATGTAGTGGTGTCGTTTCCTTAGACCTCACCTTCATGAACGATGGTGACTATGCAGGATTGGCAGCATTCTGTTCTGAACCGGGAATCCTCTCTGTCGTGAAAGAGTATGGAAAAAAGTATCTGGTGATGACCGACCGCAATGTAGAAAAAGCACGGCGCGAACTGAATCAGGATATCGTCTTCCTGAAAATGGAGTGTGATTTTACCACTGACTATGCCCAATTCTCCTATAGCCTGGATGACACTAACTGGACTCCGATAGGCGACAAATTCCACATGATATTCAGTATGGCGCACTTCACTGGTAATAAATTCGCTATATTCAATTATGCCACAAAGGCTGCCGGTGGATACGTGGATATTGATTTCTTCCGTTACGAAAAGCAATCTAATTAATAGAATATGAATAAACTGATGATTTTGGTATGTGCCATCCTAGTGGTTGGATGTACCGCAACAACAAAAGAAGAACTGACTGAATCCGGATTGAAGCGAAGCGATTTCCAGACAGAAGTCGATGGTGAAAAGACAGACCTGTTTGTGTTGAAGAACAAAAACAACATGGAAGTTTGCATCACTAATTTCGGAGGCCGTATTGTATCGGTCATGGTTCCCGATAAAGATGGTAACATGAAGGATGTGGTTCTGGGATTCGACTCTATACAGGACTATATCAAATATCCGTCCGACTTCGGAGCAAGCATTGGACGATATGCCAACCGCATCAACCAAGGGCGCTTCACACTGGATGGTGTGGAGTACCAGTTGCCACAAAATAACTATGGTCATTGTCTGCATGGTGGACCGAAAGGTTTCCAGTACCGTGTATACAAAGGAGTACAAAAGAACGATCAGGAGGTACAACTGACTTATCTGGCAAAGGACGGAGAAGAAGGATTTCCCGGTAACCTGCAGTGTACGGTTACTATGAAGTTGACGGATGATAACGCCATCGATATTCAATATGAAGCCGAAACGGATAAGCCGACTATTGTCAATATGACCAATCATTCTTACTTCAATCTGGATGGTGATCCCACAACTGATAACTCTGCCTATCTGTTAACGTTGAATGCCGATAACTACACCCCGATAGACAGCACTTTCATGACAACAGGCGAGATTGCAACGGTAGAAGGAACTCCCATGGATTTCAGAAAGCCTACAGCAATCGGTGCAAATATCAATCAGGAGTTTGAACAGCTGAAGAGTGGAAACGGAATAGACCATAACTGGGTACTGAACACTCAAGGGGATGTAACTAAAGTATGCGCTACTCTTAAATCACCCAAAACCGGTATAGTTCTGGATGTTTATACCAATGAACCTGGCATACAGGTATATTGCGGAAACTTCCTAGATGGTACTCTGACGGGGAAGAAAGGCATTGTTTATAACTTCCGTGCAGCAGTTTGCCTGGAGACGGATAAATATCCCGATACGCCTAATAAACCGGAATGGCCGTCGGCAGTGTTAAGACCGGGAGAAAAGTACCAAAGCCAATGCATCTATAAATTCTCGGTACATAAGTAATACAAAGAGAATCTGGTCTCTGTTATCCTGATATAAAAGAAGAATCTGCTTTCCCTGTGTATGAAAAAGAAGCAGATTCTTCTTTTTGTTTCGTAGAAGAGAGTGTATGGTGAACCGGATTAATGGTAGGAGTTCCGATACTCCTGCGGAGTAAGTCCTGTTGTCTTTTTAAAGAGCCGATTAAAATAAGAATAGTCATCAAAAGAAAGGGAAAAAGCCACATTCTTCACCGACATCTCATCAGTCACCAGAATGAGCTGTGCTTTCTCTATTTTCTTCTGACTGATATACTTAGAGGGAGTAACACCTGTTTCTTTCTTGAACAGACGAATGAAATGGTCTTTTGACAAACACGAGTTTTCGGCTAACGTTGTCAAGTCTATAGTCTCGTATATATGTTTTCGTATATAAAGAATAGCTTTCTCTATCCGGTCATCTTTTGTTTCCACCTTAACCTGAGCACGTTTCAGAAAATGTGCCAGTAACTGATACACAATGCCACGTGATTCAACCTTATCGCACAATGCTCGTTGCTTGTTTTTCAGAAGATTCTGCATGAGCATTGAGTTATTATCATAACTTGCAGGGTCCGATTTAGGTAAACTCATGTGAGGGTTTATTGCACATAGGCGCTGAAACAAAGCCAGGTCCAGATCGCCGGCAGGTATCTCTACCGGGAATTCCCATTCATCCAATAAATTGGAATCTGATTGGTGTACTTCATAAATGTGCAGGTAGTAGTGACAGAAATTAGAGTTGCATATATATCCATGAACTGTAAAAGCGGGAATAAAATACAGATAGTTTGGTTTCAGAATTTGTATTCCTCCGGAAAGTTCTATCTGAGCCGTCCCTTCTGTTATATAATACAAACGTGTAAACGGACTATTTACATTCTTCCAATTCCAGTCCGCATTATGCACTGCCAAACCGACATTCAGTACAAGAGGATGTAACTTATCAACCAATGAAGCCATAGTATATAGTATTTAGTAACTTGATAAAGATAAGTGATTTTCTTTATCACTCAAAGTGATTATCGATATTCTCAATATAAAAATCGTTTTTATCCTATAATATCAAATACTTTCCAACAATATCATCGATATTTTCCAATACAAACACTTTTTAATCCTATTACAACTACTTATTAATACATATCTTTGCAATGTACAATAGAAACAAAATTAATACCTATGAAAACTAAAATTTTATTAGCTTCTTTAGCTCTTTCGATAGGAACGTTATCTGCTCAAAACTATCAGGTTCCGGTATCGGAAAAAAACGAACCTATGATGAAAGGTGAATTCCAGCCCACATGGAAATCTTTGGAAAATTACCAAGTGCCCGAATGGTTCAAGAACGCAAAGTTCGGAATATGGGCACATTGGGGTCCTCAGTGTGTAGAAGGCTCAGGCGACTGGATGGCGCGCTCCATGTATATGGAAGGAACATCAGAATATAAGCATCATGTAGAACACTATGGCCATCCTTCTGAAGTGGGTTTCAAAGATATTATCCCTCTATTTAAAGCTGAGAAATGGAATCCGGATGAACTGGTGGCATTCTATAAGAAAATAGGAGCACAGTATTTTTTTGCTTTAGGTAACCATCATGATAATTTTGACCTTTGGGATAGTAAATATCAACCATGGAATTCAAAGAACATGGGTCCGAAACGTGATATCTTGGCAGAATGGGAAAAAGCGGCACGCAAATACGAGCTCCCATTTGGTATCAGTTTCCATGCTGACCATGCCTGGACTTGGTATGAACCCTCCCAACGTTATGACAGACACGGTTCTAAAGCCGGTGTTCCTTACGATGGCACTTTAACCAAAGCTGATGGCAAAGGTAAGTGGTGGGAAGGATATGATCCTCAGGACTTATATGCACAAAATCATCCAATGAGTAAGGGAAGTTGGGCAGACGGCATGATTCACAGCCAATGGGCCTGGGGAAACGGGGCATGTTTGCCAACCCAGGAATACTGCACAAACTTTTATGACCGTACAGTAGATGCCATCAATCGTTATAATCCCGATCTGATTTATTTTGATGTGACTGTAGCTCCATTCTATCCAATCAGTGATGCCGGATTGAAGATTGCGACTCACTTCTATAACCACAATATGGCAACCCATAAAGGGAAACTGGAAGCCGTCATGTTAAGTAAGATATTGGATGAGAACCAACGCAAAGCCATTGTTTGGGATGTGGAACGCGGTGCACCCAATGAAATTATGGAGCAGCCCTGGCAATCTTGCTCATGCATTGGCGGATGGCATTACAATACATCTATTTATGAGAACAATTGGTATAAATCAGCGTCAGACGTTGCAAAACTGTTGATTGATATCGTAAGTAAGAATGGTAATCTGCTTCTCAGCGTTCCATTGCGAGCCGACGGTACGTTTGATGAAAAAGAAGAAAAGATATTGAATGAATTCGGTGAGTGGATGAATATTAATAAAGAAGCTATCTACAATACACGTCCTTGGGAAATATTCGGTGAAGGTCCGATAGCCGAAGCCGATATCAAAATCAATGCACAGGGATTCAACGAAGGAGCGTATAGCAAAGCTACGGCACAGGAGATCCGTTTCACGCAAACCAAGAAGGATTTATATGCTACGGTTTTGGCATGGCCGGAAAATGGAAACGTAACCATTAAATCATTAGGTGCCGGCAGCAAGCTATTTCCGCAAAAGATAAGGAAGGTGGAATTGCTTGGATACGGCACAGTACAATTTACCCGTACAGCAAAAGGGCTTTCCATTACTTTACCGGAGAAAAAGCTTAATAATATAGCTCCTGTCTTTAAGATAAAGAAATAAAAGAACATAATAACCCTATAATCAATTAAAATTATGAGAAATAGATTAACGCATGGAACTATGCAACTGATGAAATCCATAATGATTTTATTGGTTTGCCATTTCAGCAGTGTTACTTGGGCACAAGTACAAAGCAATGTAAAAGGCGTAGTTACTGACTCTGCCGGTGAACCCTTAATTGGGGTCAGCATACTAATCAAAGGCACCACGCAAGGAACAATTACAGATTTGGATGGAAAATTCACTCTAATGGCTCAAAGTGGTGATCTCATTTCTGTAAGTTACATTGGATATATAACACAAGAAATACAAATAAAGGATAATAAAGTATTTCGAATAGTGCTAAAAGAAGATACTCAAAATTTGGATGAAGTTATTGTTATCGGATATGGGACTCAACGTAAAGTCGATTTAACAGGCTCTGTTAGCAGAGTAAATTTAGATGCTGTGCGAAATGCCCCTAATGCGAGTCTGACTTCGTTTCTACAAGGTAGTACACCTGGACTCAACATTGGACAAGTAAATACTGCCGGAGGAGCTGCAAATATACAAATTAGAGGTCAATCAACCATAAATGGAAACCAGAATGTATTGATTGTTTTAGATGGCATTATTTATAATGGAACAATGGCTAGTATCAATCCAGCCGATATCGCTTCAGTTGATGTTTTGAAGGATGCGAGTAGTAAAGCCATATACGGTGCTTCCGCTGCTAATGGTGTCATTTTAATCACAACCAAAAGAGGTAAGCAACAAGAAAAACCCATTATAAACTTCACGGCCTCATTTGCAGCTCAATCTCCTACAGTGAAACTTCACCCTTTAAATAGAGAACAGAAAATAAAATCTATTTACGACTATTATTGGAATCAAGGTGCCTATTTAGCCCCTGATTATACAGAAATTAATCCAGATTTTGATATTCGCAGTAAAATTGACGCAACTCAACTAACAGGCTATGACAATGGGACAGATTATAATTGGGTAGATAAGGCTACACAAGATAGTTATTACATGAATTACCAAGTAAGTATCAGCAACGCTACCGATAAGACCAACTTTTATATATCTGGAGGATATACTAAACAAAATGGTTATGTAATCAATGATAAATTCAACCGTAAAAATGCACGCGTAAATATCGAGACAAAAGTATTTGACTGGCTTAAAATAGGAACACAAGCATTTGGCTCATTTATGGACTATTCTGGTGCATCTCCCGATTTGCGTGTTGTTTATATGTATAGTCCCCTCAATGTACCCTATGATGAAGATGGTCAATTGATTTATAATCCTAATGGGACTCTAACAAATCCATTTGCGACTTTAGATTCAGAAGATACACAACATCAAAATATGTTATCTGCTTTAGCTTATGCATCTATTGATATCCCATTTATAAAGGGACTCAATTATCGAATAAACTGGGGGAATAATTATAAATGGGAACAACACTATTATGCAAATAAATGGGGAGCCAATAAAAATGGAAATGCATATAAAAATAACAATTCCACTTATGATTACACGGTAGATCATATTTTAAATTATAAAACTTGTATAGCAAATAAACATAATATTGATTTGACTGCCGTATTTGGCTTAAGAGCACAAGAATATGAGTATACTACAGCGAATGGAGAACAATACAGCGATATAACATTGGGATATAATAGCTTGGAGCAAGGAATTATACAAAAGATTGGTTCAGATGCATGGAAAGAACAGTATCTTTATCAAATGGGCAGAATAAATTACAATTATGACAACAAATATTTAGTGACAGCAACATTAAGAAGAGACGGTTTTTCAGGCTTCTCACTAAATAATCAATTTGCCCTATTCCCTTCGTTTGCCTTAGGATGGTTAATATCTAATGAAAGTTTCTTTAAAGTACCAGCTATTAGTAGCCTAAAACTAAGAATTTCTTATGGTTCAAACGGAAACTTAACTAGCCGATATTCCACGATGGCAAGAATGAATAGTAGCCGTGCTTATGTATTTGGAGACGGAGCAAGTACGTCAAATGCACAATTCGTATCTAGTATGGCATCAAATCTAAAATGGGAAACAACAAAAGGAATGAATTATGGATTTGATTTATCACTATTTAAGAATCGCATAAATATGAGTTTAGATTATTATAACACTAATACGACTAATCTATTGTGGAATGTCAACATACCTACAATCACTGGCTTTTCAACAATACCTTCTAACATCGGAAAGATTAACAATAAGGGTATTGAGTTAGCAGTTAATGCAGATATTTTTAGAGATAGCGATTTTCAATGGAATTTAGGATTCAATTTTTCCAAAAATAAAAATAAGATTGTAAAACTTCTAGGAGATTCAAATAAAGACGGAAAAGAAGATGATTTAATAGCAAGCGGACTTTTTGTAGGAGAATCCATTAATACTGTATATGATTATAACATTATTGGAATATGGGGAATAGAAGACGAAAAAGCTGGAAAAATACCCGCAGGCACATATGTGGGATGTGAAAAAATAGAAGACTTAAACAAAGATGGGAAAATTGATGCAGAAAATGATAGAAAAATACTTGGCTCAAAAGATCCTGCATATCGGTTCAGCATCACTAATACACTGACTTACAAGAACTGGTCTTTATTTGCACTCATAAATTCTGTCCAAGGAGGCAAAAACGGATATTTAGGAACAAACAACGCTGTAGGAGATTTAGGTAATAATTCGGGAGACAATATGATCAGGCACAATTTATTTGCCGAGATTGATTATTGGACTCCCTCAAATCCCAATGCAGAATATAGAATACCTGTTAAAGTACCTAGCGTCACACCAAACTATTGGAAAGATCGGAGTTTTATTCGTTTACAAGATATAAGCTTAACTTACAATTTTGACAAACAAATCTTATCCAAAATTGGCGTTCAGGCACTATCTCTATCTTTGTCCGGTAAGAATCTATTCACACTGACAGGCTGGAACGGATGGGATCCGGAAACAGGAGATGGCTTAGTTTTTGCATATCCAGTAATGAAATCTTACTCTATCGGTTTAAACCTTACATTTTAACTTTAAAACAGCTATATATGAAACAAATATTATCTTTATCAAAATATCTGTATATTAGTATAGTACTATTATCAGCATGTTCTGACTTCTTAAAAGAAGAGGCCTTAGACTTCAAAAGCACTGACAATTCATTTGTTACAAGCAGTGATTTCGACAAGTCAGTCAATAATCTATTTTGGTTAGTGCGTTCTGAATTTTATTCTGCAAGCGAACAGCAAACCTTTGATTACATCTTTGGTACGGATTTAATTTATGATGGAGCCATACAAGGCGCACAAAGATTCAACGATTTTGATAATACTTGCAATCCAAGCAACACTTATCTGAATTCGCATTGGACCAATCTATACAAAATAGTTGCTGAGTCCAATACAATTATTGCAAGATTGTCAACAGCCTCAATATCCGATGAAGAGAAAAAGATTTATGAAGCTAAAGCTAAATTTTTTCGTGCCTTTGCTTATCGGACATTGACTTATCTTTATGGAGGAGTGCCCATAGAATTAGATGAAGTAGCAATACCTAAAAAAAATTATGTAAGAGCATCCAAAGAAGACGTTTTGGAACAAGCAATTGAAGATTTAAAATTTGCGAGTAATAATCTTCCTGAAATTACTGCCATAAAAGACGGTGAAATATCAAAATCGACGGCCCTTCATTTACTGTCTGAAGTATATTTAGCCAATAAACAATATAAGGAAGCTTACGATGCTGCATCAGAAGTAATTGAAAATCCCAATCTAAAATTAATGACAGAAAGATTTGGTTCGTTGAAATCTGAGCCGGGAGATGTATACTATGATTTATTTCGTGTGAATAACCAAAACCGAGGAAGTGGTAATACTGAAGCAATATGGGTTATTCAATACGAAACAAATACTATCGGTGGTGATAATGGTACCACGAATGTATACGGAAGTGGATACAAACTTGAAAGAGTAATAGCCCCATTAGTACGTGATTTATACATAGATGGGGAAAAAACGTCTCCCTTTATTTGGCCAGCTTCTACACTGAGTTCCGGAGGACGTGGAGTAGGTTTTGCTATTCCTACAAAATATTTCTCTAACACAATCTGGGAGAATTCGGATTGGAATGATATGCGCAATTCCAATTATAATTTTGTACGCAAATTTAAAAGTGATAATCCCAAATCTAAGTTCTATGGTCAAGTTCTTGATACAGAAAATCCACCGGCCGGTGTGACAGTTCCTACTCGGGAATGGTTTCCTTATCAAAGTAAATGCACTACTCCAGGACAACATCCTGAAACAGTGTATGCTAATATAGGAACTCTCTTGTTAAGTGGCAACGCAGGTTTTACTTATGCAGATCAATACTTATTCCGATTAGCAGAGACATACCTGCTTCGCGCAGAGGCTGCTTTGGGAATGAATGATAAAAAATTAGCAAAAGAAGATATTAATGTTGTTCGCACCAGAGCCAATGCCACCCCTTGCACAGAAGATGATATTGACATCAACTACATTCTTGACGAAAGAATGCGAGAATTAGGAATTGAAGAAAAACGGCGTCTGACATTGGGGCGTTTAGGATTGGTATATCAGAGAACTGTTGAAGTTGCGCATAATCCACTTGTAAGAAATATGGAGGAAAAGCACAATCTATGGCCTATTCCTTACGCAGAAATTGAACGTAACACTGATGCTATATTAGAGCAAAATCCAGGATATAATTAGTACACCAACAAAATACGGACTAACCGCAAATAGTCCGCTATTTTAATAATATAAATATGATGCGAATCAGCAGTTGAATTTAATTCGATTTATAAAGGAATAGAAATAAATTAAAACTGCTGATTATGATTCAAATTCAACTACTGATTCACATAAATAATAAATTAATATGAAAATAAGGTTTGCGCTTTTTAATCTATCACTGTTCCTTGTTAGTCTGGCATATTCACAGCAACGCTATGATATATTGTTGAATATGGTGCATCATAATCCGGGAGAGCCTCAATTTAGCACCCATTTCGCCGAACCTGCTTACCTACAGCAATTAGGCTACACAGGACAAGTGCCTAAAATGGAGATTCAGTGTGGACTTACTTATGATGCTTGGCAAGAGAACATCATTCCTTTGAGGTCGGAAGAGCGATTTTGGATTGAGCGCCACGCAGCAGATGTACGCGTACAACTAAAGAAAGCCAAAGATGCTAACATAGAAGTGTATCCGTTTACAGACATATTAGTCATGCCTAAAATCATTATGAACAAATATGGAAAAGAAATGAAAGATGAAAAAGGGCAACTAACTATACTGAAACCAAGGACACAAGAAATTGTTAAGGCACAAATAGACGAATTATTCAAACGCTTTCCTAATTTAGATGGCTTGACATTCAGACATGGTGAAACTTATCTGCATGACACACCATACCACGTGGGAGGATCACCAGCCCGTACTCCAGATGAACATGCAAAACTAATAAATATACTCCGTGAAGAAATATGCGTAAAAAGGAATAAAAAGTTGTTTTACCGTACGTGGGATTTTGAAAAACTTCATACTAAGCCTGATTTATATATGGCTGCGATGAATCAAGTAGTTCCGCATCCCAATTTATATATTATGATTAAACATGTGAATTATGATTTTAATCGTGGTTACCCCTTCAATACTACGATTGGTTTGGGCAATTTACAGCAAATCATTGAAATTTCTGTCAATCAGGCAGGATGCTACGGAAAAAATGCACATCCTTATTATATTGGTAAAGGTGTAATTGACGGATGGAATGAAATGTCGGAAAAAGAAAGAAAAGGAATACGTGATCTTCAGGGTGTACCTAATGTAAAAGGCTTTTGGATATGGACATGGGGAGACGGATGGTATGGGCCTTACTTTGATAACGAATTATGGGTTAAACTAAATGAGTTTGTACTCCGCACATTTGTACAGACTCCCCAAAGGAGTGAAGAAGATATTTTCTTTGAATATGCAACTAACAATTTGGGATTAAGTCAAACAGATGCACAAAAAATGCGAAAGTTATGTCTCTTGTCTGAAGATGCTGTCTTTTATGGACAAGATACCAAACTTATGAAGACTAATGTTTGGTGGTTACGTGATCAATATCTCACAGGCATTGATCTAAGAGAAAGTGTAAAAAAGGAACTCCAAGAAGTACTCCTTAAAGAAAAAGCTGAAAATCTCTACAGATGGTATGAAATGGAAAAATTAGCATATGAAATAAAGCTGCCAAATTGTGAAGATCAAGAGTTTTTAGAAGTATCAACGACATATGGACGCATAAAATACGAATTAGTGAATATAATATGGCAAGTACAGATTATGTTAGCAGAATTAGAACTTAATGGAACTCCCATAGATAAATCAAAAGCCCAAAAAATCGTAAATGCTTATAATGCAAAATGGAATGAATGGACTGATTTGAAAAAGAATCACGCATGCTGTCCAACACTCTATGAAGACTGGCGTGCTGTACACATAAATAATCCATTCCAAGAGAGTCTAATAAAATTAGAAAATTTGTGTCAATAAAAGATTGCTATCAGGATAACTGATAAATAAAAAGTCAATAGGATAAAAAACTAAACAATAATTTAAAGTACAAGTATCATGGCAAAAAGATTTTTTACAGTTCTACTCATCTCATTCTGTTGCCTATATCTCAGGTCCCAACAGAGCCTCCCTTTTATCTTGGATATGGTTCATAACAATCCAGGAGAAGAACCATACATTACCAAATACAACAATCCTGTTTTTCTGAAAGAACAAGGTTTTAATGGTGCTGTAACCCACTGGCACATCAATTGCGCCATAACTTATGACAATTATAAAAAAGGAATAATCAAAGATAAAGAGGAAAAGAAATGGATTGAACAACGGGCCAATGACATAGAACAAAAAATTGTAGCTTTTCATAATGCGGGTATTGCTGTATATCCTTTCACAGACTTTATTGTTTTCCCACGTTCAATATGGGAAAAATATGGAAAAGAAATAGCAGGTAAGGAGAAAGTAACAGGAACCGGTGGGTCAGACGAACGTGCCCGAAAACCCAATATACAAAATAAACGTACTCAAGAACTACTGATCGCACAAATTGATGGAATATTTAAATGTTTTCCTTCATTAGATGGATTGACATTACGATTTGGAGAAACATACTTACACGACACCCCCTTTCATTTAGGAGGAAGCCCTATCAGAGATGGGAAAATAGGTATTAATGATCATATACTCTTACTAAATATTCTGCGAGAAGAAATTTGTGTAAAGAGAAACAAAAAGCTGTTTTACAGAACATGGGATTTTGGATATAACTTTCATACTAATCCGGAATATTATTTGGCTGTTACAAATCAAATAGCTCCTCATCCCAACTTGATATTTTCTATAAAATATCAGCAAGACGATTACCATCGCATGACTCCATTCAATCCGACATTAGGAATTGGAAATCATCAACAGATTGTAGAATCACAATCCCGTATGGAAGCGTATGGCAAAGGAGCACACCCCTATTACACCGCCAAAGGGGTAATAGAAGGGTGGCCTGAAACAAAATATGAAATTTTATTCGGAAAGCACTGTTTCACAGGAAAGAAGAATTCAGACGAAAATCCCCGGGGAATAAAAGATATATTATCAACAAAGAAATTGCAGGGTGTGATGACTTGGTCTAATGGTGGAGGATGGCAAGGTCCATACATCACTCATGAAATCTGGACAGATTTAAACACATATATAGTATCACACTGGGCACAAAACACCCAAAAAACAGAGAAGGAACTCTTCTACGAATTTACCGAAAACCTAGGATTAGATGATTGGAACGCAGATCTATTCAGAGAAATCGCAATTCTCAGCATTGAAGGAGTACGTAAGGGACATTGTAACAGTTACTCATGGAATGATGTATGGTGGACACGAGATGAATTCTTTAGTGCGGCCGCCAATACTAATATCATCCATGATATTCTAAAAAAACAACTACAAGATAAAGTGCTGGCCGAAAAAGCTGAAGCCTCAGCAATATGGTTACAGATAGAAGCCTTGTCCAAGCAATTAAGCTGCAATGATATTCACTTACAGGAAGCCATTCGAGTATCCTGCACCTACGGACGTATCAAATACCAACTCATAGAACAAATGTGGAAAATTATGATAGCAGAAGGATGCTATCAACAAAATATAGCGATAAACAATCAGGAAATAAAAAAGGTTATCACAAAATACGATCACCTTTGGACAGAATGGAAATCATTAAAACAATCCAGTCCATGGTGTGCCACTCTATATACAGATATGGCATTTCGCAATCAAAGAAAAGGAAGTATAGGAGAATTAGTCAACAAATGGAAAAAACAAATACAATAATTAAGCATGTATTTATGTCATCAAATCAAGGATATTTAGTTAAAGAACATCCAATACCAACTAAAAGGTATTGTCAAACATTAAGTTTAAAGGATAATCCTGTTCTTATAGCAGAATACCGCAAAGTGCACAGCCAATCAGAAGCGTGGCCCGAAATTCGTAAAGGAATTCGTTCCGTAGGAATTTTGGAAATGGAAATGTATATACTAGGCACTCAAGTATTCATGATTGTAGAAACTCCCCTCGACTTTGACTGGGAAACCACCATGGAGAAACTATCCCACCTGCCCCGGCAGGAAGAGTGGGAAAATTATGTAGCCGGATTTCAAGAATGCAGTCCGGGAAGTACTTCTGCTGAAAAATGGAAACTGATGGAACGTATGTTCTATTTATATGAATAAGATACCTTCCAAGAGGGAATACCCGGACAAGATAACGGTCTTAAAAACGCTGTAACCGGAATGTATCATATTTGTTACCGATTCTTAAATTTGCCGCAAAACGTATGAAACGTTATGTCTCTACTTTTGCGGCAAATTAATCAACGAATGACAACAGGTATGAAACACATTGTTAAAGTATTCACGCTCTTATTCTTATTTGCAACAGTCGGCAGTGCAGCAAAAGCCGACGAGAAAGTAAACGTAGTGAAACAGGGCACCGTGCGCGGCCGCATCATAGATGCCACGAAGCAAACCCTCCCGGGCGCCTCCATTTACATCGAAAAACTGCATGCCGGAGTGACGAGCGACGTCAACGGCTTCTACACCTTCCCCAACCTCGAACCGGGGACATATACCGTAAAAGTAAGTTATGTGGGCTACTCACCCGTAGAACTGAAAATAACCATTCCCGAAGGACGCACTTTAGAGAAAGACGTAGTGATGAACGAAGGAGTGGAACTACAGGAAGTTGTGGTAGGCGGTGCCTTTCAAGGACAACGCCGCGCCGTCAATTCGCAGAAGAACAGCCTCGGTATCAAGAATGTAGTGTCTGCCGACCAGGTAGGCAAGTTCCCCGACTCCAACATAGGTGATGCCCTGAAACGCATTTCGGGTATCAACGTACAGTACGACCAGGGTGAAGCCCGCTTCGGACAAGTGCGCGGAACCTCCGCCGACATGAGTTCCGTCACTATCAACGGCAACCGCGTCCCTTCTGCCGAAGGCGATACGCGCAACGTGCAACTGGACCTCATCCCGGCAGATATGATACAGACCATCGAAGTGAACAAGGTAGTAACCCCGGATATGGATGCCGACGCCATCGGCGGTTCTATCAATCTGATTACGAAGAACTCTCCTTATAAACGCTTCATCAGCGCCACTGCCGGAACGGGCTACAACTGGATTAGCGACAAGGCACAACTGAATTTGGGTTTCACTTATGGCGACCGTTTCTTCAACGACAAACTGGGACTCATTCTTTCCGCTTCCTATCAGAACTCCCCCTCCGGCTCGGATGACATCGAATTTGTATGGGACAAGGATGTAGAAACCGGAGAACTCTGCATCACCGACTATCAGGTGCGCCAATACTACGTCACCCGCGAACGCCAAAGCTACTCCGCCGCACTGGACTGGGACATCAACGAAAACCACAAGCTGACTTTCAAAGGCATCTTCAACAACCGTAACGACTGGGAAAACCGTTACCGCCTCAACGTGAAAGGTATCAACCTGGAAGAAGACGACAATGGCAACGAATATTGCTCCATCAACAACAAAGGCGCCGTGCGCGTGCAGACCAAAGGCGGCACACCCGACAACCGCAACGCCCGTCTGGAACGTCAGCGCACAATGGACTTCACCCTCGGCGGCGAGCACCTCTTCGGCAAACTGGATACAAAGTGGAGCGTCAACTACGCCAAAGCCAGCGAAGAACGTCCCAACGAACGCTACATCGACTATCAACTGAAGAAACAGAAGTTCACTATGGATTTGAGCGATGAGCGCAAGCCGTTGCTTACTCCGCAGGAAGGTTCGGCTATGTATCTGAACGACGATTTCAGTCTGAAAGAGGTGACGGAGCAACAGGAAGATATTCAAGAGAAGGACTTCAAGTTCAAGCTCGATTTCAGCTTGCCGCTCACAAAAGGAAAGTTCGGCAATCATCTGCGCTTCGGAACCAAGGTGGTGCATAAGACTAAAGATAAAGAGATTGATTTCTACGAATACACCCCGCTGGATGAAGACGGTTTCGACAAAGCCAGTCTGGCGGCTGCCGTAGACCAGAACCGGGACGGATACATGCCGGGCAAGCAATATAAAGCCGGTAGCTTCATAAGCAAGGAGTATCTGGGAGAACTTGACTTGAACAATGCAAGTCTGTTTGAGAAGAACCAGGTGCAGGAAGAGCTTGCCACCAACTTCAACGCCAAAGAAACCGTTGCGGCAAGTTATCTGCGTTTCGACCAGAAATTGGGTGAGAAGTGGGACTTGATGCTGGGCCTGCGTCTGGAGAATACACATGTGAAATATTCGGGTAGCCAGTATGATGCGGACGAAGACAAGACCACCCGCACAGCCTACGAGTCGGACAGTTATCTGAATGTGCTTCCTTCCGTTCTTGTGAAGTATGATGTAAACGATGACTTCAAGGTGCGTGCCTCGTTCACCAATACAATTGCACGACCTAAGTATGCGGCCTTGGCACCGAATATTACGATTAAGCGTAGCGACAACTCCATCTCTTTGGGTAATCCGGGCCTGAAACCCACCATTTCTTATAACTTCGACCTGAGCGGTGAGTATTACTTCAAGAGCATCGGTCTTGTCAGTGCCGGTGTCTTCTACAAGAAAATCAATGATTTCATCGTAGACCAGACTATGCGCAACTACAATTACAACGGAACCACGTATACCAAGTTCAGCCAGCCGCGCAACTCGGGCAACGCCGACCTGCTGGGTGTGGAGGTAGCTTATCAGCGCGACTTCAGTTTCATAGCCCCGGCCTTGAAGTGCATCGGCTTCTACGGAACATACACTTACTCTTACTCCCGCGTAGATAACTTCAACTTCGAGGGACGTGAGAATGAAAGCGGTCTGCGTCTGCCGGGTTCTCCGGAGCACACGGCCAATGCTTCTCTCTTCTTTGAGAAATCCGGTGTGAGCCTCCGCCTTTCTTACAACTATGCATCGGCATTTATCGACGAGATGGGAGCGGAGAAGTTCTACGACCGCTATTACGATGCAGTGAATTATATGGATGCCAACGCCAGCTATACTTTCGGAAAGAAACTGAAAACAACATTCTATGCCGAAGCCACCAATTTGCTGAACCAGCCTTTGCGCTACTATCAGGGAACGAAGGAGCGGACGATGCAGAGCGAACATTACGGAGTGAAAGTAAATGCAGGTGTGAAAATTAACTTCTAATAAAGTAACTGCACAATATATTGCAGAGATTTGTCAGAATTTATCAATAACAATACAGCTTTTTATAACATTCTGATTATCAATATCATTAAACCATGCCCTATTCAGTATACGACTGAACCCTATTAAGTATACGACTGAATGGCATTCAGTATACGAGTGAATTAGGTTCAATATACGACTATTATAGGAGGACACATCATTTGTAAACAATATGCACCACTACTCTGCTTTTTCAGTTCATAACCGCAACAGAAAGGAAGCTAATTAATTCCGCCAACAAATTAATAACAATCAAATCAATATAATAATGAAAAAAGTATTCTTTCTCCTTTTAGTTGTCCTCCTCAGCAACTGGGCAACCGCACAGATAATGGATTATTCCATCTTCGACAAGAAATTCAACTTCTACGTTGCCAACGACCTGGGCCGTAACGGTTATTACGACCAGAAGCCCATAGCCGAATTGATGGGAACCATGGCCGAAGAAGTCGGTCCCGAGTTCGTAGTCGCCACCGGAGACATCCACCATTTTGAAGGCGTGCGCAGCGTGAACGACCCTCTGTGGATGACCAACTACGAACTCATCTACTCCCACCCGGAACTGATGATTGACTGGTTTCCCGTACTTGGCAACCACGAATACCGCGGCAACACGCAAGCAGTAATGGACTACACCAACATCAGCCGCCGCTGGACCATGCCCGCCCGCTACTATACAAAAGCATTTGAGGACAAAGGAATCACTATCCGTATCGTCTGGATAGACACAGCCCCCATGATGGACAAATACCGCAATGACTCCGCCACCTATCCCGACGCTTGCAAACAAGACTTGCAAAAACAACTCGCCTGGATTGATTCAGTGCTGGCCAATGCCAAAGAAGACTGGATTATCGTAGCCGGACACCACCCCATCTACGCTGAAACTCCGAAGGACGACAGCGAACGCCTGGATATGCAGAAGCGACTCGATCCGATACTCCGTAAGCACAAAGTAGACATGTATATCTGCGGGCACATTCATAACTTCCAGCATATCCGCAAGGCGGGAAGCAATATCGATTACGTTGTCAACTCAGCCGGTTCGCTTGCCCGCAAGGTGAAACCGACAGAAGGAACCGTATTCTGCAGTCCTGAACCGGGTTTTTCCATAATATCTGCGGACAAAAAAACGCTAACACTACGAATGATCGATAAAAAAGGGAACATACTGCATACCGTAACACGCAACTCACAGTAAGCTTTTCACAAAAATAAGAGGGTGTTTACTCCTTGCTCATTAACCAGGCAATTGAGTAAACACCCTCTTATTTATCTTTTCCTTTTTACTTCTCCAATGAGAAAATATCAATTGGCAGACTTCTGATAATTCTTATACCAATCTGTATATTCTTTACCATCCGATTCTACCCATTTCTCGAAATCGGGATATTCTTTATCTATCGTCACAGTCTCCGTTACAGAAGTGAAAGTGCCGGGTATTGAAATGGCAAACGGGTGTTTTCCATCCTTATTTACATAGTAAGCATCTGCCTCTTTACCTATCTGATCAGAATTTGCCAAGTTAGTAGCTTTAGACTTTGGCAAATGCACTTCAGTACGATTGTCTTTTCCAGCCCCCTCATAGTTCACAATGATATAAGGATTCAATATTGAGTTTCCAACTTTTAAGGCATCCTTCTTCATGGCGCCAGCAGCAAATGTACGGGTAATCACGAACTTCTGATTTCTCACATCCATAGCATTGGGGAAGAGAATAATAGAATTAGTTTGCGTTTCATCCACAGCACCGGATGGCAGAACCATTTCGCCGCGTTGATCTGTGGCATACTGTACGGCAAACGCATTCCTGTTCGTGGCAGCACCCACCTTTTGTACCGGTTCGTAGGTTTCTTTCACCTCACTCACGTAATTATCTTTATTGAAGGTAATGGAACGATGGTATTCTATGATAACATCATTCAGGTCATAGTCACCTCCCGAAGGCCAGATATCCTCATAGGCAAAAGACATATAATTGTTCTCTGTTTCAGAAACTTCCGGTTCATCTGGATCTATGACAGGACGGTCAGGGTCTTGGATGGCTTCATTAGGATTCGCATCAATACAGAAGAGGAGATCTTCGTAACTGCTGTCTCCACCATCTTCTACGCCATAGACCACAGTACCCCCTTCGGCTGAAAGAGAGATAAAGCGGGCTTTCTGACCTTGATAGTTCTTATTCCACTCTTCATTAGAATAAACGAAACTCTTATCTGTATCAATGAAACCGTCATGGCCTTTACTACCACATTTAAAACCGTCAGCAATAATAAAGTAGCCGATGGTATACCCTGCCGGAAATTTGGTGGAAAGATTACCCTGATCGTCCTGAAAGAGAAGTTGCACCTTCCGGTTCGTTTCCAAAGGAGCATTTCTACTACCATAATTAGTAGCTCCTCCCGGCACTTTATCGTACCAATTCAAATAAGGTACATTACCTTTAATTGAAGCATTCGGGAAGATAACGATTTTCTTCACTTGATCAGGAGCCGCAGGACATTCACCGGTCTTATAATAATAATACCCCACTACATTCTGATACCAACAGGATTCTGTTAAAAAAGTAAAGAACAATTCAGCATCTGCCACTGTTACGATTTGACCTTGTTCATTTTGATAGGCCTTTGCAATAGTAGTATTAACGTGCTCAGTATCTCTCACATAATTTGAATTATTCAATTTATCTGGTTTACTGCTTTTACCTTTCCACAAGGCCTTTTGTACGTTATTGATAAACTTACTACTAATAACCTTATTATACTCAATCAGACCATTGATATCCCCAGGTTTTCCGTAACTATCACTAATCTCCACCAAGGAATACACTTTCTGTGCATTATTGACTGTAACTAACTTCAAATTTGACTTCGCCCGTGTAGCAGCTACCGCCCGCGAAGCAGCATCCGTCTCGTTCACCGTCACCTTTCCATTCTCCACACTAGCTTCCACACACATAGGAACACCCCAGGTAGGTGAGAAAACATACACCACTTTAGCAGCCGTAGGCAATTCCACATCGCCAACGAAACGTCCTTTTGTATCCGCAAATATCTTATAAACTGGTTCACCCTGGATGACGAACGAGCCTGTTTCATTATAAGAGATTGGATATTCTGTAAAGATTTCTATTAAAGCATTACTCCCAATCTCTCCATAGTTGACCTCGAACGCCACATTAGTAGTTGTGGTAAAATCAAAGTATTCACTTTCCGGCTTTAATACGGTCGGATCCTTACCAGGATCATAAACATCTTTATCCATGCACCCTGTCAGTGCGAGCATAGCGAAACACGCACCCATTCCAAGTAATTGATTAACTCTCATCATTTGGTTTATGTTTGTAAAAAAATAGCAGGTTCTCGTTTTGTCTTACAAAGATACAAAATACAATAAATGTATCCAAATAATCAAGGATAAAGTTGCATTTGTTATGCAAGATATTTATTTTTAGGAAAAGAGATAGTGGAAAGAAGTCAATTTCGAGAATTATTTTCTTTCTATAGATTTAAGTTAAGTGGAAGTATAATATCAGACAAAAAAGAAAGAATCTCAGTAGAAAACGCTACATTTGTCGCATTAAAAATAGAAACGCTATGAAGAACTTATCTCTCTTTCTGCTACTTTGTCTGCTGTTTGCTGCATGTGCCAAAGATGAAAACAAAGAACCGATCCTGGTAACCGATATCGTAATGCCCACACAGACCAGCTTCAACCCCGGTGACAAGGTCACGATTAAAGCACAAGGTTTTCAATCCGATGACGACATAATGTTCGAAATCTATTGGCCGCTTCCCGACCAACCCGCAATGAACTATCAGGGATATGCCCTCGGAGTATCACCCGTCATGGTAGAGCAGACTTCCACAAGCATCACTTTCCTGGCACCCGGACACTACCCTGCCTCAACCACCAAGGTACGCCTGCGCCGTTCCGGCGATATCATGACGCTTGGTGAGATTGCTGTTACCAACGGTGAAGCACCCAAAGAGTTCCAGCTCTATGGCATTGTCAATTCCCATTCCAGCACGGGTTATAATAATTGCATCGAGCACGTAAACCTCACAAATGGCACTCCCACAAACATCGTGGGACTGACAGAAGACCAGAAAGATTTCTCCTGCGTAGCAAATGTTCCTGAGACTCAGAACCTCTGCGGAATACAGACGAAAGATGGAGTGCGCAGTGTATTCAGCTACGACCTCTCCATGCGTTTCTGGCAAGATATGGGGCTCAAAAATATATTGACTCTCTGCAACGGCCAAAGCTCCATAATAGCCGTAAGGCAAATATCTGACAATGAAATGATGCTGGCATCTATCGGATCATGGCCCTATACCCGTGACATAAACCAAACTCTGAATTACCACTACGAACTGCCTGCCAACATAAAGCCTGAAGCTCTGACACGCTATCCCGGCGTACAGAGTGACAGTTATCTGCTGCTCTCGGCTGATAATGGAAACAACAGTTTCACACCCGTAGCACTGAGCTTGGACCCAAGTAGTAGGAAGGTATATACCGGCGAACCGATACAGGCCACCGCACTCATTCCCTTCTGGACAATAATCTCAGGAAAAGACACCGGAACTACCAAATACGTACGCACCGGCGGATATGCCGTAGTAAGAGCCGATGATGGCCGGACAGATCTGTGTCTTTGGAATCAAGCTACGATGAGCTTGGAAGAGCCTTTCGCCACATTCCCCAATTCGGCACGTTCAGTAACCATGCTCGCTAAAGATACGGAGACACTGAAACTTTACGTTCTATTCGATACAAATCGGGGAGGAAGGCTGATCTATGCTTACGATTTGGTGAGCAAAAGTTGGCAAGCCGTTCCCGGCATCGGCTATCCTTATTCGGAAATTGTGATTGTCTTAGACTGATATAGGTAGACACATTAACCAACTAATAAATGTGTTACTATT
>ERZ834798.364-NODE-364-length-55749-cov-15.846393_pt1 | contig 55749 bp, 43 predicted proteins | sample MGYA00519689_ERZ834798 | MGnify/ENA primary metagenome ERZ834798 (study PRJEB31850, sample SAMEA3708761) | human gut metagenome | biome: human gut; feature: human-associated habitat; material: faeces | place: China | collected 2014 ...
CGATGTTGCTGGTTGAAGATAATTTGGAACTTCGTTTCTTTTTGCGTAGTATCTTCATCTCAAATTTCAACGTCATAGAGGCTGTCAATGGGGCTGAAGGTTTGGATAAGGCTTTGAAGTTTGTTCCGGATATTATTATTAGTGATATCATGATGCCGGAAAAGGATGGTATTACCATGACAGAAGATTTGCGTGCTAATATGGCGACCAGTCACATTCCAGTCGTTTTACTGACGGCTAAAACGGATATGGACAGTAAGTTGGAAGGTATGGAACTGGGAGTTGAGGATTATATAACGAAACCGTTCAGTGCTACTTACCTGAAGGCCAGGGTGGAGAATATTCTGACACAACGTGTCAAGTTGCAACAGTTGTATTGTGCGAATCTGATGAATATTCAGCCTGTTGCGGAGGAAGAACAGCAAACACAGCCTGAGATGTCTTCCCATGACCGTAAGTTTATGGAGAAACTGACGGAATTAATGGAGAAGAATATGGATAATGGCGATTTGATCGTGGATGATTTGGTACAGGAGCTTGCGGTGAGCCGTTCTGTCTTTTTCAAGAAACTGAAGACCCTGACAGGACTTGCCCCCATTGAGTTTATTAAAGAGATGCGTGTGAAACGTGCCGCACAATTGATAGAGAGTGGTGATTATAATATGACACAGATTGCTTATATGGTGGGTATTAATGATCCTCGTTATTTCAGCAAATGTTTTAAACAACGTTTTGGTATGACACCTACCGAATATAAAGAGAATGCGAAAAATAAGCGATAACTTTTGCTGCTGTTGGTTGGTTTTTGCAGCGTTTGTTTTTTTGATTTCTTGAACGGTATGTTTAAATGTAGGGTGTTTCTTTTGTTATGTGAGTGAGTTGCTCATGTTATTTTATTATTTTTCCGGATATGCAATGGGGGTTTTTCTGAATTTTTAGTCTTTTACATAGATAATGAACTAAAAAGAAGAAAAAGATGAAAAAAGTAATTTTATTTATGGCAGGTATTTTGGCGAGTATGATGTTGAACGCTCAGTCTCGTTGGAGTGTTACGCCGGAAGCCGGCTTGGTAGTGAATAAGGAAAATGAAGGGACATCAGTTACATTAGGTTTTAAAGCCGGTGCCGGTGTGTTGTATCAGTTAAAGGAAGGGGTGGGAAAGAAGCCTTCTTTTGGCTTGAAGTCCGGGGTTTATATCTTAATGCAGAAAGGTGGGTATCATCCTATGAGCTGGGGAAACATATCAACAGGGGGAGGATTTAGCATGGATTATGAAAAAACGAATGTTGAGTCCACGCGTTATTATTTGCAATTGCCTGTTATGGCTCATTGGGGGTTTAAACTTTGTGATGATGTGCGTCTTAAATTAGCAGTAGGACCTTATGTAGCTGTAGGAATTGGTGGACGTACTAATGCTTATGTTTCTTCCTCAAAATATAATATAGATGAAGAAACAGGTGTTGGACAGTACGAATACCGGAATGATTATTACCGGTTTGGCACATTTAAAGGAAAAACAGTAAATGAGGAATTTGGTTTTGAGGCGTCCCCTCGTTTGGATTGGGGAGGAACGGCTTCTGTCGGGATTGCTGTTAAACGGATTTCATTTACTATCGGGTATGATTTGGCTTGGGGAAAATATAATAAGGAACAGAATGATTTAAGGATACGGAATCATATGGTTAGCTTTACTTCAGGGTATAGTTTCTGATAAGAAAAGGATAAATGAAACAAACATACACAAAATTCTTTGTTTAAGATTGTTAAATGAAGAATTTTGTGTATGTTTGTTTTTTATAAACACGATAAAAGTTCAATCTATGAGGAAAATGCTATTCATTACCCTTTTAATGGGCGGTCTGTGTACGACAGTTTCTGTTGCAAAAGCGCAGGAACGCTTGCCGGAATATCTGCAGGCAGAGAAATACACACAAGAAAAATTGAACACCATGTTGTTTTCTACTGTGGTGGATCCGCATTGGTTCCAGAAAGGTAATAATTTCTGGTTCGAGTACAAAACAAGTGAAGGAACCTTTTGGTATGTGGTTGATCCGGCTGCCCGGACAAAGAAGCTTTTGTTTGATAGGGATGAATTAGCTTCCCAGCTTACCGAAATTGTAAAAGATCCCTTTGAGGCACGCCATTTGCCAATCACAAATCTGAAAGCGGAAGAAGATGGGCGTACCTTTACTTTTGAAGTAAAGTCAACAAAAGATGCGACACCAAAGAAAGATGGCAAGGATAAGAAGGACAAGAAGAATGAGAAGGAAATCTTTTATTTTTCTTATGACTATCCTACCCGTAAATTGACTCATCTGAAAGATAAAGAAGACGACCTGAAGAAAATCTATTGGGGATCGGTCTCTCCTGATGGTAAAACGGTGATTTATGCCAAGGATTTGAATTTGTATCGCATGAGTCGTGAAGATTATGAAAAGGCGAAAAAAAATGAAAAGGATAGTACGATCGTGGAAATCCAGCTTACTACAGATGGCATGAAGGATTTTGGCTATGGTATTCCCTATAGTATGTTGAATACAGATACTTTATGTAATGGCAAGCGTCGTCGTGTAGGTGGAGTGTGGTCTCCGGATTCACGTTATTTTGCTATGACAGTTTCTGACGATCGCGCTGTGAAAGAGTTATGGGTAATAAATTCGATGGCCTGTCCACGTCCCACATTGGAAACTTATAAATACCAGATGCCGGGAGAAAAGGAAGCTCCCATAGAACACCTGTACTTGTTTGACTTGGTTGATAATAAACGTAAGGAAATTAAAGTAGCAGCTTATAAAGATCAAAGCATTGGCCTGGAATACAAACCAATGATGCAAAAACAGCGTGATATGGAAGATCAGGCTGCCGTTTGGCAGGGTGATAACAACCGTTTCTTCCTGACCCGCAGCAGCCGTGATTTACATCGGATTGATGTTTGTTCCTATACGATAGGACAGGATTCTGTTGTACCAGTAATAAAGGAACGGATGAATACCTATCAGGAAACTCGTCCTTTAAGAGTCTTGAATGGTGGAAAGGAAATTATTCAATGGAGTGAGCGTGATGGTTGGGCACATCTTTATTTATATGATGATCAGGGTAATTTGAAAAATCGTATCACAAAAGGTCCCTGGCACGTGGAGGAAATCTTGAAAGTAGATGACAAGGCGCGTGTGATTTATTTTACTGCCAATGGAATGAATGCGAAAGAACATCCTTATTATGAACATTTGTATCGTGTGAATCTGGATGGCAGCGGTTTGAAATTACTGACCAAAGGGGATTATTTCCATCGTGTGGAAGTGGATGATGATGCTCGTTTTGTGGTGGATAACTATTCGCGTGTAAATACGGTGCCCTGCGCCATCCTGCTGGATACTAATGGCAATAAGGTAATGGATATTCAGGAGAGTGATTTTTCACAGCTTTTTGCTGCCGGTTATAAATTTCCGGAAATATTTAAGGTAAAGGCGGCTGATGGCGTGACAGATCTGTATGGTGTGATGTATAAACCTTTTAATTTTGACTCAACTAAGGTTTATCCTATTGTGGATTATGTTTATCCTGGGCCACAGGTGGAAGGTGTTTATTATCCGTTTACCCGTATGAGCCCCCGTACCGACCGTTTGGCACAGGCCGGATTTATTGTTATTTCTGTGGGACAACGCGGCGGGCATCCTAGCCGCTCTAAATGGTATCATAATTATGGATATGGAAATATGCGTGATTATCCGCTGGCCGATCATAAATATGCTATCGAGCAATTGGCGCAGCGTCATCATTTTATAGATATAGATAAGGTTGGTATTCATGGACATTCGGGAGGTGGATTTATGAGTACGGCGGCTATGTGCCAATACCCGGATTTCTTCAAAGTGGCTGTTTCTTGTGCCGGAAATCATGATAACAATATCTATAACCGTTGGTGGAGTGAAACGCATCACGGCGTAAAAGAGGTGGTGAGTGAGAAAGGGGATACAACTTTCGTTTATAAGATTGCTACTAATCCTGAAATAGCGAAGCAATTGAAAGGAAATTTGTTACTGATTCATGGTGATATTGATAATAATGTGCATCCGGGCAATACCTTGCGGGTAGTTGACGCCTTGATTCGTGCCGGGAAGCGTTTTGATATGCTGATTCTTCCTCAACAGCGTCATGGATTCGGTGATATGAATGAATATTTCTACTGGAAACTGGTTGATTACTTTTCCGAACATCTGAAAGGGAAAAGTGAAAAATCGGTAGATATACCGAAACGGTAGATTTAGGGTCATTGCCGGACGAATATGAAAGGAGCACAGAGGTTCGTGTCATTAAGATACCTTTGTGCTCCTTGTTGTTTTTATATTATAGCAGACTGTTGATATAAGCCTTCATGTCCGGTGTAGCGGATTTTGCTTCCAGATACAGTTTATACTGCGCTTTGGTGCGTACCAGATTATGGTCTTTATACCGGGTTTGATAATACGTGTCTCCGTTTATATAATCTGCTAAAAAGCGTACAGCTTGCATATAGGGGAACAGGGTGGCAGCGTAAGGTAGCATTTCTATTTCGAGAGGAGTCAGGAAAGTCCGGGCCGATTCAATATAACCTTTGGTAAATGCTTTGAAGATTTCCATGTTGAACTTCACCTTATTTAAATCAGCCTCATCCTCCTTGCCGGTATTGGCTGCCGAACGGAGGAAATCACCGAAATCGGAGAAAATGAAACTGGGCATTACCGTGTCCAGGTCAATGACACACAACACTTTTCCGTTTTCATCAAATAACATGTTGCTTACTTTTGTGTCACAGTGGCAGATGCGTTTGGGCAATTTGCCTTCACGGTAAAAACGTTCAGCGCTGCACATCGTATCAGCATCTTTTTCTATAGCGTCCACTATGTCCTGTACTTCTGCCAAACGGCCGGATATGTTGGCGGATACGGCTTCACGTAATTGTTTTAAGCGGAATTCCATATTGTGGAAATCGGGGATGATTTCTCCGAGTTGTTCGGGCACATCAGCCAGCATGGCCTGGAATTCACCAAACTTCAGTCCTGCCAGATAGGAAGATTCCGGTGTAACTGTTTCCAATGTTTGTGAACGCGGAATAAATATTGAAATTCGCCAATAACCTTCTCCGTCATAGAAATAGGTCTTGCCATTGGTGGAAGGTAGAAAATGGAGTACCTTACGTTCAATGTCCTCTTCGTGTCTGGCTTCCAGCTTTTGGCGGATGTGTCTGGTTACTACTTCTATATTGTGTTGCAGCATTTCAATATTGGTAAATATTAAATGGTTGATTCGTTGCAATACATAGTCAGGCTCTTCAGGAGATACCGATTTTACCAGATAAGTCTGATTGATGAGGCCGGATGTCAAAGCTTTGATTTCTTTCACTTCACCCACTTTGGGGAACTGTTTGATAATTTTTTTGAGGTTTTCCATAGGTTTGTTTAAATAATGTCTATATATACGAAACAAAGATAACTTCTTTCCTTCAATTGGAGGAAAGAAGTTATCTTAAAAAACATATAATAGGAATATAAATCTTTTTATTTTTTCAAATCAGTCTGGAACATACGGTCGGCGCGTAACAGATGACGCCAGTAGGAAACCAATTCTTGTGATTCCTGCAATACATTGAGGTACACCATGGAAGCTTTTACATTGACATCCCGTTCTTGTATGCGGTCCATCTGTTCTTTGCGCAAGGTAGAGATCTTGCCTTTCAGAAGGGCGCCTTCACGTAGCAAGGCATCAGTCTGATCGTAGGCCTTGTTGGCAAGTACTTCAGTAGCCTTGGTCATTAATGCGGTCATCTCATCGCGGATAGGGATGAACTCGTTAGTGGCACGTTCCGATAATGGGGTGAACTTATTGTCCACATGTTCTTTACAAGGATCGCAGATACGTTTCAGACAGTAAAGCATTTGTTCACAACTGTTGCTTCCCAAGTGGAACCAAGTGTTTTTCTCGATAGCAGTAAAGTTGTCTATACGGCGCAGACCTAGTATTTCTTTACGGCGTATCTTTTTTAACATTTCTTTCTGATTGTCGGTATTGTTCACGGCCTTGCGCAGAGCTTTCAGATTTTCGTTGATGAAACCGTCGGTTATCTGCCGGTAGGTTTCATTGGTGAATGCCATTTCGGCTACCAATGTGTTATTTACATGCTGGCGGAGCAATCTCCAACGCTCTTCTTTGTCTTTACTGGCAATGAGGCGGGAGAATATGTCGTCTTTGCCTTTATCCTTCTGTTTCTTGCTGTAGTGTATGTTGCTGCGCACCAATAAGAAGATGGCAAGTGCAATAAGGGCCAACATGGCGAATGTGCCTCCATAATACATGATGAGCGTAACCACAAAACAGATAGTGAAAGCGGCTCCGGCAGTGATGAACCATCCACCGATAACAGAAAGCACACCGGTGATACGGTATACGGCACTGTCACGGCTCCAGGCACGGTCGGCTAATGAACTACCCATAGCTACCATGAAAGTTACGTAAGTGGTAGAAAGAGGGAGTTTCAAAGAGGTTCCCAAAGCTATGAGCAGACCGGCCAGTACCAAATTGACAGAAGCGCGTATCAAATCAAATGCTGCCCCGTTCTCCATAATCATCACATCTTTGTTAAAACGGCTGTCGGCCCATCGTTTCAGATTGTCGGGCAATATTTTGGCTATACTTTCCGAAGCGCTCATGGTAGAACGGACAATACTGCGTGCTACAGCGGAAGAACCAAACATTTCGTCACCTTCATCCTGACGCGAGAGATCTACCGAAGTCTTCACTACATTTTGCGCTTTTTTTGAAGTAATCAGCGCATATACCATAATGACGCCTGCTAAAAATAAAAAAAGAAATGGGGTTTTAGCCGGACCATTCAGTGAGTTCATCAAGTATCCCATTGGTTCACCGTTTCCATTAGCCATGAAGTCTGTATAAGCTGAGAAACCTGCCAAGGGCACACCGATGAAGTTTACTAAGTCATTGCCTGCAAAAGCCATAGCTAAGGCAAAAGTACCTAACATTACCACCACCTTGAATACATTTATCTTGCACCAATGCAATATTTGCATCAGAATGGTGAAGAACACAAAACTGCAACTTACTAACATCAAGGTGTTTTCCTGAATCCAATGTTTGTTTTCGGTGGTCATGAAGGCGGAATCTTTCAGACCTTTTATCAACATGAAGTAGATAATGGCCGTAACAGCAATACCGCCGAACAGTCCGATAGTGTATTTCAGTTTCTTTGTATAATTAAATGTGAAGAGAAGACGGGAGAGATATTGTACTAATGTGCCGAAGAAGAAAGCTACTGCTACTGAGAGGAAGATACCTAAAATGACGGACAATGCCTTTTCCGTATTCAGCAGATCAGCAAATCCTAGCATTCCAGTTTCGTCTCCTGCTATTTTGATAAGAGCTAGAACGAAAGTACCTCCCAATAGTTCGAATACCATGGATACGGTAGTGGAGGTAGGCATTCCTAAGGAATTGAAAATATCCAATAGGACTACGTCTGTTACCATAACTGCTAGAAAGATACACATTAACTCCTGAAAATAAAATTGTTCAGGCCTGAAAATACCGTGCCGTGCGATTTCCATCATACCGTTGCTCAGTGTGGCGCCGATGAAGATACCGAAAGCGGCAATGGCGATGATGGTCTTGAATGACGCGGCTTTAGCACCGATGGCGGAATTCATAAAGTTCACTGCGTCGTTGCTGACGCCTACTACCAAATCGAATATAGCTAGCAGAAAAAGGAATACGACGATTCCCAAAAACATTGTTTCCATATAATTTTGTCTCTCTATTTTATTGGGCGCAAAGGTACGGGAGGTATATTATGATAAAATGTCATATATGTTACATTTGTGTTACAGGCGTTTTTTTGTTCGCCACGGATTGCACGGATTCACACAACTTGATTTTTAATTTATTATTATCCATATTTAGTGGCGGATCTCTTCTTTTTTGAAACAAATATGAGTGGATAAATAATATTTCACGTTTATGTGTGGAATTTATAGAGTGAAAATTTATACCTTTGTAGCCCAAATACTTAATCTATAAAAAATGTCAGAGGCTAAGAGAATTAAAACCGCATTGGTGTCGGTTTATCACAAAGAAGGTTTGGACGAGATTATAACCAAACTACACGAAGAAGGAGTAGAGTTCCTGTCAACAGGAGGTACAAGACAGTTTATCGAATCTTTAGGTTTCCCTTGCAAAGCGGTGGAGGATCTTACTACTTATCCCTCTATTTTGGGCGGACGTGTGAAGACACTGCATCCTAAAGTCTTTGGAGGTATTTTATGCCGTCGTGGTTTGGAACAAGATATGCAACAGATAGAAAAATATGAAATACCCGAAATAGATTTGGTCATCGTTGACCTGTATCCGTTTGAGGCAACTGTGGCTTCGGGGGCCGAAGAACAAGCTATCATCGAAAAAATTGATATAGGTGGTATTTCTTTGATTCGTGCTGCTGCTAAGAACTTTAATGATGTGGTGATTATCGCTAGTCAGGCACAATATAAGCCGTTCCGTGATATGTTGCTGGAACATGGCGCTACTACTTCACGCGAGGAACGCCGTTGGTTCGCAAAAGAAGCGTTTGCTGTTTCTTCTCATTATGATTCTGCTATCTTTAACTATTTTGATGGTGGTGAAGGTTCGGCTTTCCGTTGCGCGGTGGAAGAACAAAAACAACTTCGTTATGGTGAAAATCCTCATCAGAAAGGTTATTTCTATGGAAATCTGGATGCGATGTTCGACCAGATTCATGGAAAAGAAATTTCCTATAACAATTTGTTGGATATCAATGCGGCCGTTGATTTGATTGATGAATTTGATGAGGTGACATTTGCCATTCTGAAGCATAATAATGCCTGTGGATTAGCTTCGCGCCCTACTGTGCTGGAAGCATGGAAAGATGCGTTGGCAGGCGATCCGGTGTCGGCTTTCGGAGGTGTGTTGGTTACTAATGCCGTGATTGATAAAGAAACAGCGGAAGAAATCAATAAACTGTTCTTTGAGGTAATTATTGCTCCGGATTATGATGTAGATGCATTAGAGATTCTGGGACAGAAGAAGAACCGTATTATTTTGGTTCGTAAGGAAGCTAAATTGCCGAAGAAACAATTCCGTTCTTTATTGAATGGGGTTTTGGTTCAGGAAAGAGACCTGGACGTGGAAACTCCTGCCGACTTGAAGCAGGTTACTGAAAAAGCTCCTACGGCGACTGAAATAGAAGATATGTTATTTGCAAATAAGATTGTGAAGAATAGTAAAAGTAATGCTATTGTACTGGCCAAGAACAAACAACTGCTGGCTAGCGGTGTAGGTCAGACTTCACGTGTGGATGCATTGAAACAAGCCATTGAAAAAGCAAAATCATTTGAGTTTGATTTGAATGGCGCAGTGATGGCCAGTGATGCTTTCTTCCCTTTCCCCGATTGTGTAGAGATAGCGGATAAGGAGGGTGTGAAAGCTGTTATCCAGCCGGGAGGCTCTGTAAAAGACGAGTTGACTTTCCAATACTGCAATGAACATGGTGTAGCTATGGTCATTACAGGGATTCGTCACTTTAAACACTAAGATCATTGCAATTTACCATTTGCGGCTACAATCGGACTGTTTATACAGCATTGTTCAGGTAAATGGTAAATTGCAAATGTCAATTGTAAATTGCTAAATTGTAAATGAATTTATGGGATTATTCTCCTTTACACAAGAGATTGCGATGGACCTTGGCACTGCCAATACCATCATTTTAAATAACGGGAAGATTGTAGTGGACGAACCTTCGGTCGTTGCGCTTGATCGCCGTACCGACAAGATGATTGCCGTAGGCGAACGGGCTAAAATGATGTACGAGAAGGAAAATCCGAATATTCGTACTGTACGTCCGCTACGCGACGGGGTTATTGCCGACTTTAATGCCTGTGAACAGATGATGCGCGGTTTAATAAAGAAAGTGAACATGGGTAATCGTTTCTTTTCTCCTTCTTTGCGTATGGTGATCGGAGTTCCCTCAGGTAGCACTGAAGTAGAGCTTCGTGCGGTACGTGACAGTGCTGAGCATGCGGGAGGACGGGATGTTTATTTGATTTTTGAACCTATGGCCGCGGCTATTGGTATCGGCATTGATGTAGAGGCTCCTGAAGGTAATATGATTGTTGATATAGGTGGTGGTTCTACAGAAATTGCCGTGATTTCATTGGGTGGTATTGTTTCCAACAATTCGATACGTATTGCCGGTGACGATCTTACAGCCGATATTCAGGAATATATGAGCCGCCAGCACAATGTGAAGGTGAGTGAACGTATGGCCGAACGTATCAAGATACATGTAGGCGCTGCCTTGACTGATTTGGGAGATGATGCTCCCGAAGATTACATTGTACGCGGGCCTAACCGTATCACTGCTCTTCCCATGGAAGTTCCGGTGTGTTATCAGGAGGTGGCGCATTGTTTGGAAAAGAGTATTGCAAAAATTGAAACAGCTATCCTTAGTGCATTGGAACAGACTCCGCCTGAACTTTATGCTGATATTGTTTTGAACGGTATTTATTTGGCTGGTGGTGGTGCTTTGCTGCGCGGTTTGGACAAGCGTCTGACAGACAAAATCAATATTCCGTTCCATATAGCCGAAGATCCTTTGCTGAGTGTGGCGAAAGGTACCGGTATTGCACTGAAGAATGTAGATCGTTTCTCTTTTTTGATGCGGTAAATGATTTGCTAATGAGGCAGTTTGCTAATTTGCTAATGCCATGCGGTATGGATAGCGCAGTACATTGGCACATTGGCAAATTAGCACATTGAACAATTGGTATTAATGAAAAATCTGCTGAATTTCTTTTTAAAGTATAACTACTGGTTTCTCTTTGTTCTTTTGGAGATAATCAGTTTTGCTTTATTATTCCGCTTCAACAGTTATCAGGGGAGTGCGTTCTTTACATCTGCTAATTTTGTTTCGGGAGCTATGTATGATGCAGCCAATAATGTTACCGGATATTTTCATCTGAAAACGATCAACGATGAGTTGGTACAGAAAAATGTGGAACTGGAATTGCAGTTGGAGAGTATCCGTAAAGTTTTGATTGAAGCGACGGAAGACAGCAGTGGTGTAGAACAGCTTAAGCAGGAAGCATTGGCAGGATATGATATATTCAAGGCTAGCGTGATAAATAACAGTGTGACTCATGCTGATAACTATATTACACTTGACAAAGGAGAAGCGGATGGCATTCGTAGTGAGATGGGAGTGGTAAATGGAAGCGGTGTGGTTGGTATTGTTTATCTCACCTCTCCACATTACTCCATTGTCATTCCGGTATTGAATTCCAAAAGCAGTATTAGCTGTAAGATAAAACGGAGTGATTATTTCGGCTTCTTGAAATGGGATGGCGGTTCATCCGAATTTGCTTTTATAAAGGATATGCCCCGTCATTCATTATTTTCTTTAGGTGACACCATTGTAACCAGTGGACACAGTGCTGTTTTCCCTTCCGGCATTCCGGTGGGTACGGTAGATGATATCGCCGATAGTCACGATGGCTTGTCTTATTTGCTGCGGGTGAAACTATTTACGGACTTCGCCCGTTTGAATGATGTGCGCGTAATTGCCCAAAAAGGGCAGGAGGAACAATTGGAGTTGGAAAAGCAGGTAAAAACGACTAAGTAAGAAGGTTGATGTTGACTTATCTACAAAGAATAGAGTGGTTTATCGGACTGGTACTGTTGCAAGTGCTGGTGCTGAATCATATGCATATCAACGGGTATGCCACTCCTTTCTTTTTTATCTATTTTGTTTTGAAGTACAATTCGGGAGTTAGCCGTAATGTCCTTATGATATGGGCATTCCTGTTGGGATTGACAGTCGATATATTAGGCAACACTCCGGGGATGAATGCGGCTGCGGCCACTGTACTGGCTTTTATGCGTGAACCTGTATTACGATTAGTCACGCTCCGCGATAGCGTCGAGGATTTTGAACCGGGTATCAAGAGTATGGGATTCTCGCCTTTCTTCCGGTATATCTTATTGTGTACTTTCTTATTTTGTACCATTTTACTTGTCATAGATACTTTTTCATTCTTCAACCTGCCTGTCTTATTGTTGAAAATATTGACAGATGCCTCAATAACCATCATTTGTATATTGTGTGCTGAGGCGATCAGGAGGAAAAAATAGTGGAAAGAGATTATAATCTGGAGAAGCGGAAATATGTAATCGGTGCATCGGTGATCGTTATTGTGCTGATTTACCTGATACGTCTTTTTACCTTGCAGATTATGAGTGAGGATTATAAAAAGAACGCCGATAGCAACGCTTTTCTGAACAAGACACAATACCCTAGCCGTGGGGTGATGTACGATCGGAACGGTAACCTGCTGGTGTATAACCAACCTGCCTATGACGTTACGATGGTGATGAAAGAGGTGCACAACCTTGATACGCTTGATTTATGTAAAACATTGAATATTACCCCCGACTATTTTAAAAAGCGTATCCGCGAGATAAAGGACAGACGTTCCAATCCGGGCTACTCTCCATATACTCATCAGGTATTTATGACCCAGCTTTCGGCAGAAGAGTGCGGAGTCTTCCAAGAAAAACTGTTCAAGTTTCCCGGTTTCTATATTCAGCGGCGTACTATCCGCCAGTATAATTACAATGCGGCTGCTCATGTTCTGGGAGATATTGCAGAAGTGTCCAAGGGGGATATTGAAGCCGATGATTACTATGTACGCGGTGACTTCATAGGGAAACAGGGGGTGGAACGCTCATACGAAAAACAGTTGAGGGGCGAGAAAGGAGTGGAGATATTACTGCGCGATGCCCGTGGACGTATTCAGGGACGGTATATGGACGGGAAATATGACAAGACTCCCGTTCCGGGGAAGAATCTGAAACTAGGTATAGACATAGAGCTTCAGATGTTGGGAGAGCGTCTGTTGGAAGGGAAGATAGGCAGTATAGTGGCTATCGAGCCATCCACAGGAGAAATACTTTGTATGGTATCTGCTCCCACTTTTGACCCAAGATTGATGGTGGGGCGCCAACGGGGTAAAAATCATCTGGAACTGGCGCGTGACAGTTGGAAACCATTGCTGAACCGTTCTATTATGGGGCAATTCCCACCGGGATCTACTTTCAAGACTACTCAGGCGTTGACTTTCCTGCAAGAGGGGATTATTACTCCTCAGACAGCCTATTCTTGCTATCATGGCTTTGTGTATGCCGGTCTTAGGGTGGGCTGCCACTCTCATGGGTCGCCCCTGCCTTTGGTGCCTGCCATTGCAACTTCCTGTAACGGTTATTTCTGTTGGGGGTTGTTTCACATGATAGGGGCGAAGAAGAAGTATGGTTCTGTACAGACTGCCATGAATACATGGCGTGATTATATGGTTTCTATGGGATTTGGTTATCCTTTGGGAGTAGACCTTCCGGGTGAGAAGCGTGGGATGATCCCGAATGCTGCTTATTATGATAAGAACTATCGGGGATCATGGAACGGACTGACGATTATTTCTATTTCCATCGGCCAGGGGGAAGTGACGGCTACTCCGTTGCAGATTGCTAACCTTGGGGCTACTATTGCTAACCGGGGCTATTATATTACTCCGCATGTAGTGAAAGAAGTGGAAGACGAGCCGTTGGATACCCTGTATACGACCAAACGTTATACTAAAGTAAGCCGTGAACATTATCAGACGGTAGTCGAAGGTATGCGTTCGGCAGTATTGGGAGGAACTTGCCGTAATGCGAATATTCCGGGAATTGAAGTGTGTGGCAAGACAGGTACGGCGCAAAACCGTGGAAAGGACCATTCTGCTTTTATGGGGTTTGCACCAATGAATGATCCTAAGATTGCCGTGGTAGTCTATGTAGAGAATGGAGGTTGGGGAGCAACCTATGGTGTACCTATCGGTGCATTGATGATGGAGAAATATTTAAAAGGCGAACTTTCACCGGAAAGTGAGGCGAAAGCGGCGGAAATACAAAACAGACGAATAGATTATGGCATACACGAACGATAGTATATGGAAATCAGTGGACTGGATGACTATCTGCATTTATCTGATGCTGGTTATCTTTGGATGGTTCAGCGTATGTGGAGCCAGCTATGATTATGGTGAGATTGATTTTTTTAGTTTCGACACTAGGGCAGGAAAACAGTTTGTATGGATCTGTTGCTCTTTGGGGCTCGGATTTATCCTGATGATGTTGGAGGATAAGTTGTATGATATGTTTGCTTACATTTTATATGGAGGCATGATGCTGCTGTTGTTGATAACACCTTTTCTGGCAGAGGATACTAAGGGATCTTACTCATGGATAAAATTCGGACCTGTAAGTTTGCAACCGGCGGAATTTGCTAAATTTGCCACGGCGCTGGCTTTGGCTAAATTTATGAATGTCTACGGGTTTACAATGAGTAAGTTAAAGTATTCATTGCCTGTGGTAGGGATGGTGTTGCTGCCCATGCTGCTTATTATTTTGCAACGGGAAACGGGGTCGGCTTTGGTTTATCTGGCTTTCTTTTTTATGTTGTACCGGGAGGGGATGCCGGGTTCTATTTTGTTTGCCGGGATTTGCGCCGTGGTCTATTTTGTAGTTGGAATCCGTTTTGGCAATGAATTGATGGCGGATGACTGTACTTCCATCGGTGAATTTTCTGTGTTGCTGCTGATAGTCATCCTTTCTGCTTTATTAGTTAATAGTTATTGCAAAAAAGCATCGGTAGTGTGGTATATCGGAGGGATTGGTGTTGGTGGTACCTTGCTGGCTTTATTATTTTCGTATTATGTTATCCCTTTTGACATTACTTGGTTCCAATATGGATTGTGCGTAGTTTTATTGTTCTATTTGATCTTCCTTTCTATGCATGAACGTATGCGTAATTATTTTTATATTGCTCTATTTGCGATAGGTTCGGTGGGATTTCTTTTTTCTGCCGATTATGTTTTCAATAATGTGCTGGAGCCACATCAGCAGATACGTATTAAAGTGGTGCTTGGTATGGAGGAAGACTTGGCGGGGGCAGGATACAATGTGAATCAGAGTAAGATTGCTATTGGGTCGGGAGGCTTATGGGGGAAAGGCTTTTTGAATGGTACACAGACTAAACTGAAGTATGTGCCTGAACAGGATACAGACTTTATCTTCTGTACGGTAGGGGAAGAAGAAGGCTTTATAGGTTCGGCGGCCGTATTGTTTCTTTTTACCGGACTTATTTTGCGTCTTATTGTGGTGGCGGAGCGTCAGCATACTCGTTTTGCCCGTGTTTATGGATATTCGGTATTAAGCATTTTCTTATTCCATCTGTTTATTAATATAGGTATGGTTTTAGGACTGACTCCCGTTATAGGCATACCACTGCCTTTTTTCAGTTATGGGGGATCTTCTTTGTGGGGATTTACGATCTTGCTTTTTGTATTCTTGCGTATTGATGCAGGGCGGGGAAAACGTTAGAGCTTATTGGTTTTCCGGTTTGCGCAACCGGATACCTATATCGCTGATTCCCGTCAACGGGTTGTCCGTCATGATATGGACGATGCGGAAAGTACGTGCGCTTCCTTCTGTACGGATAGGAATAGATGCTTTATAAGGCAGGTCACATTGATATAATCCACAAAGACCATTTCCTGTTTTATTTCCAGCTTCGTCAACCAAAAAAAGTTGTAAAGTGTCTGTGACGTAAGTCAAAGTATCCTTTGTGTTATGGCTGACTTCTAGCCAAATATCTCTGTAAGGATAAGATTCTTGATAACGGATACCGATTTCTGCTTCGTAATTTCCGGCAGGGATAGAATTGGGCAGGGTATAAACAAGAGTATCACTTTTATCCCATCCGTTAAGGGGGACGGGGGCGTAAGAGTGATAGATGATATTGTTTTGACAGGCTGCCAATATGAGTATTGGCAGCCATGTCAGTTTATTCTTTAGTTGATACAGGAGTTTGTGGCTTTTCATTCGGGATTTGGCTATTGTTTCCGTTGTTCTTGTTGTCATTTTCCTTTCCTCCTCCGTTATTCCGGTTTTCACTGCCTCCTTCATTATTACCATTATTGGGGCGGCGTTTATTGCGGTTCCGGTTTCCGTCTTCCCGATTTTCACGACTGCGTTCTTCCCGGTTGCGACTTTCCCTGTTGCGATTTTCTTCTTTAGGGCGGTTTCCGTTCTCTTCGCGTGGCTGCTGAGCCTTGTTTTCTTTAGGCTCTCTAGGTTGTTTGGGACGTCCTTCTCTAGGTGGCCGGTTTTCTTTGGGTTGTTGTGACCGGTTCTCTTTAGGTTGTTGCGGACGTCTGTTTTCATTGGGAGTACCTTCTCCGTTATTACCGTTATTTTCCGGCTTACGTTTTTTCTTTCGGTTGCTGTTGTTGCCTTTTCGTTTGTCGAATCGGGTTAAGCTTTCTTGTTCTACTAAATCAACGGGCTTTTGAGGTTCGTTCTTTTTGACAGATTCGGTTAAGCTTTCCGGTTTCTCACCCCGTCGGTTCATATTAATAATTTCAAAAGCACGGCGTGCGGTGATGGTTACGGCATTAGCTATGAAGTTTTTGTCAGTAGAGTACATGATAGTTCCCTTCAAAATATCCGCTTTGAAAAAATAGAATGTACTATCCGTCGTTTCTAAAGTCATTTCTTTGCTTGGAAGGCGTTTTTGGGACTCTACATAAGCGTCTACTTCATAGTTTAGGCAGCATTTCAGCTTGGCACATTGTCCGGCTAACTTTTGGGGATTCAGAGAAATATCTTGATAACGTGCCGCACTGGTAGATACAGATACAAAATTTGTCATCCAGGTAGCGCAGCACAATTCACGTCCGCAAGGTCCGATACCGCCAATGCGTCCGGCTTCCTGACGGGCGCCAATTTGTTTCATTTCTATACGTACACGGAAAGCTTCGGCCAGTACTTTGATCAGTTGGCGGAAGTCTACACGTTCGTCCGCGATGTAATAAAAGATAGCTTTGTTGCCATCGCCTTGATATTCCACATCACCGATCTTCATGTCTAGGTTCAGATTCTTGGCTATCTGGCGGGACCGGATCATTGTGTCATGTTCTTTGGCTTTTGCCTCCTCGTATTTTTCCATATCTACAGGTTTTGCCTTGCGGTAGATACGCTTGATTTCGGCATCGGGTTTGATGTTTGCCTTACGCATTTGCAAAGGTACCAATCTTCCCGTCAGGGTTACTGTACCGATATCGTGTCCGGGGCTTGCTTCTACAGCTACTATATCCCCTTTTTCCAGCTTCAGTTTGTTGCTGTTCTTATAATACCCTTTGCGGGTATTCTTGAATTGAACTTCAACCATTTCCTGTTCCTCGGTGTTGCCGGGAATATCAGCCAGCCAGTCGTAGGTGTTCAGCTGCTTATCCTGTCGTCCGCAGCCTTTGCAACACAAACAGCCGCTTCCGTTCTTTAATTTGAATTCATTGTCCATAATTCTGTTTTAATTGAGAATTGAAAATTGAGAACTAAGAAATAAATGCCATGCGGTTCTGTTATTTTTTAATGCTCAATTCTCAACTTTTAATTTTTCAATAGCACAATCATTTTTAAAGAGAAATCAAAGAACACCATTTTGGGATTCACATTCTGTCCTATATGTAATTGTGCTTCACTAAGTTCGTCCATTATGCCCATCACATTCCGCTCGTTGACAAACGGTGCGAAACGGGTGGAAAAATTTTGTTCTTCGGGATTCATATACACTAAATCACGTTGATGAAAGTTGTATATGAAGTTTTCTCGTATCATACGTTGGCAGTAGGCCAGAAAATTCTTCTGACGTTCACGCCCCATGGAGGCTACCGCATCGCTCCATTGTCTCATTTCGCGTATCTTCCGTTGATAGGAAAGGCGCATCAAATTTATAAAGAGTTCAAAGAACAGTTTGTTTTCCTCGCTCAGATGTATGGTTTCCAGTGCTTTCAGAAAATTGCCTTCTGAGCGGTGTGCTATATCGTCAGCATCTTCCGGTTGTAGTCCGTATTTGGTTTGCAATACTTTTGAGATCTCAGGTTCTTTGATCCCATGAATGTTAAATCGTTGGGTACGGCTTTGGATCGTTTGCAAAATGGCATCAGGCTCTTCGGATACTAATAAAAAGACAGTCATGGCAGGAGGCTCTTCCAGTAACTTCAGCAGTTTGTTGCTGCATTCCACGTTCATCTTTTCGGGAAGCCATATAATCATGATTTTGTAACCGCCTTGACTGGATTTCAAGCTGAGCTTTCGTACAATCTCATCGCTCTCTTTTACAAAGATTTGTGTCTGTTGGTTTTCTGCTCCCATCTCTTTCAGCCAATGGTTCAGATTAAAATATGGGTTCTGCAGGACAAAGTTGCGCCAGTCTGCTATGAAATCATCGCATACGGTATCCTTTCCGGCTTTTTTCTTGATAACAGGAAAAACGAAATGCAGGTCGGGATGTATCAGTTTATTGAATTTCACACAAGTGGGGCAAATTCCGCAGGCATCTTGTTCACCACGGTTTTCACAGCAGATGTAACGGGCATAAGCTATTGCCAAAGGCAACTTTCCTGTACCTTCGGGACCGCAAATCAGTTGTGCATGAGGGATTCTTCCTTCTTTTACCTCGGCTATGAGCCGCTGTTTTGCTTCCTCTTGTCCTATTACATCTTTAAATAACATTGCTTTTTATAGTCATTTATTTACTGTTTAATAAATTGCTTTTGCAACTTCCTTTACACTGTTCACGGCACTTACGGTATAGAAATGAATGCTGGGAACCCCACAGGCTATTAATTCACGGCACTGGTGTATGCACCATTCTATGCCAAGACTTTCCGCTTCTTCATCTGTTTGACATTTCATCGCTTCGCTTGCCAGTTCTTGCGGCAAGTCTATCTTGAACGTCTTGGGTATCGTGTTCAGCTGGGATAATTTGCGGAAAGGCTTGATACCCGGAATAATAGGTACATTGATTCCTTCTTTTCTTACCCTTTCTACAAATTCGAAATATTTGCGGTTGTCATAGAACATCTGTGTCACAGCATATTCAGCTCCTGCTTTAATCTTTTTCTTCAGCCAATAAATATCTTGTTCCATATTGGGTGATTCCTCGTGTTTTTCAGGATAGCAGGCTACTCCATAACTGAACGGAGTTCCTGTTACCTTGATGGGGGAACCGTCTACAAATACGCCTTTATTGAAATCATTGATCTGCTCTTCCAGTTCTATGGCGTGGTTGTAACCGTTGTTTTCGGGTACGAAAGCTGATTCGTGCTTTGCCTTGTCACCACGCAGTACCAACAAGTCGGTGATGCCCAGGAATTGTAGATCTAACAATACATATTCTGTATCTTCGCGGGAAAAACCGCTGCACAGGATATGTGGCACTGTCGTTATATTGTATTTGTTCTGCAAAGCGGCGGCAACAGCAACTGTTCCGGGACGGCGGCGCTGGCGTGTACGTTGGTACAGCCCGTTTCCCAGCTCCTTGTACACATATTCGCTGCGGTGGGTTGTAATATTGATATATTTAGGGTCGAATTCGCGTAGCGTATCAACCGTTTTATACAGTTTTTCAATACCCGTTCCTTTCAGCGGAGGGAGAATTTCAAAAGAAAAAGCCGTATTGTCCGTGCTTTTTATTAAATCAACTACTCTCATCGTTCTGTCTCGTTCTCTTATGCCTTCTCGGGCGGAATTACATATTTGGGCAAAAATAAGAAAAATATCGTAGTTTATGGGGATGAAAAAGCGATTTATTTTATCTTTATTCTATAATAAAGTGAAACATACGGAGAGAAAAGCGTTTCCTTGCAGCTAAGCCGTGGTTTTCCACACTTGTCAGGGATACCGTCCGTGATGGTGGAGTAACATTTCTCCTGCTTACAGGCATTGCTCTCTTTGATGATGACCTGTCAAGCTTTACTGCATGGAGAATACTTGCGGATGGGATAAGCCCCGTCCTTGCAGGAGATGAAACAATCTGTAAACCTTTGTTTGGGGAAGTGGCAGAGGTCTATAGGAACGGAGTGAACAGATTGGCGAACCAACCGACGAAGCGTTTCCATCCGGAGCGTTTTTTATATTCTTCCTTGGTAAACAGGGTACTGTCCAGCTTGTCATGCTCGAACATGGTGTTCAGTTCATGTGTGGTTTCTTTGTCAAAAATGAAAGCGTTGACCTCATAGTCATAGCGTAGGCTGCGGCTGTTCAGATTCGTACTTCCCACAGTGCAGAACAGGCTGTCCACCATCATGATCTTAGAGTGGTGGAACCCGCCATTGTACACATAAATCTTTGCTCCTTTCTTACGCAGCTTGTTTGCTGTATAGAACGCGGCATCGGGGGTAAAAGGAATATCCGATTTGCCCGGTATCATGATTTCTACTTCAACGCCTCGCTTCAACGCACGTTTTATGGCTTTTTTAATGCTTGGAATGGGAGTGAAATAGGGATTCACTATTTGTATTTTATCCTGTGCGGCATCAATGGACTTGATATAAGTCTGCCTCATCAGTCTGGGCTCTTTTTTCGGAATGCGGTCTACAATGGCTACATTCTTATTTCCCTTGAAAGTAGAATCGTTTCGTAGGGGATAGTATTGGCTTCCGCTTACGTGTTGTTTAGTGCTTTTGTTCCACATGGCCAGGAAGATGTCCTGCAATTCGTTTACGGCATTTCCCTCTATACGGATATGCATGTCGCGCCAGTCGCCTATTTCCGGCAGACCCTTTATATAGTAATTGGCTATGTTCATGCCACCGGTATATCCTATTTTTCCGTCTATGACTACAATCTTGCGATGGTCTCTGTGCAGGGCATGATTGATATAGGGGAATTTGAAAGGGTCGAACTTGACAATTTCGATTCCTTTGTCACGGATTGCTTGTATGTGTTTCTTTTTCAATGGCTTGTTGTTTGACAAATTGCCGAAGGCATCAAACAAAGCTCTGACTTCCACTCCTTCTTTCACTTTTTCTCCCAATAAATCAAATAGTGCGTTCGCTATGGAATCGTTACGAAAATTGAAGTATTCTAAGTGGATATGATGTTTGGCATGCCGTATTTCTTCAAAGAGATCGATGAATTTGGCCCGACCGCTTTTTAATAATTTCAGTTTGCTGTTTTGGGTGATAGGAATGCCGGCATCCTTTAAGAAATTGATAACGGCAGAGTCGCTGGTATAGGTTGGCACCGTATCTGTCGCTGCTATATGGATGTTGGTAACTTCTTGTGACTGAGCTGTCTCTACAGTGAAAGATAAGATGAATAAAAGTATTAAATAAATATGTTTTTTTATATCAAACTTCATTGCTTTTTTATTAAGGCTGCAAAGGTATTTATTATTTTAGGAATGAACAAGCCATCGGTATTATTTATGTTTAAAAGGGAGAAATAGAACAGTGTGGCCATTTGTTTGAACAGTTGGTAAATTGAGGTGGTAGAAATTTAATGAAGGTTGTTTTTATTGTTCCATTCATATCTTTTTTCAGGCTCGGTATAAACATCTGTAGTGTGTGTGAAAGAAGTTTGTCGGTCCGGTTTTTCTGCTGTTGTGACATTCAAGAGGAGGAGATACGGAAAAATAATAATCCGTCGGCGGGATTAAAAGAATGCATATCGCATCCAGCCCTGTTGCCTAAGCCTTTTCTATCTCCAGATTAACCCTTTTTATGCGGATGTATTCTATCTCCATAGCCTTTGGAGTTAACTCCAAAGCTTATGGAGATAACTCCAAAGGCTTGCGGAGATAAAACAGACGGGAAGAAAACCCTTAATCATACGGCGGGAAAGGTTTGGGGATACAGGTAAAATTTTTTAGTGATGAATCCGGTGTATGTACAGGGTTATACATATATTATATTCATTCTTATATGTATGTATATGAACTTCCATACGTTCAGAATGAAAATCCACATCAGGGCAGGGGTGTTTTTTATCTCTGCCGATGCATCGTAAGCCGTCATTCCTTGGAGGTACAAATCTTTTATGGTGCTTTTTTTAAGAAAAAGCCTTGGAATGCTCTACTTTGTGTCAAGCTGGAATAGTTTATAAAAAATAGAGTATATGATTGATAAACAGTATGCTATGTGAAATTTTCCTTGAAAATGTAGTGAGGGCATGAGGGTATGAGTGAGAGCAAGTATTTTTACCATTGGCGTATAAATGGTTTATAGTTAGCTTGTTATGTTTGCAGTGAGGGCATGAGGGCATAAATGCTTCGAACTTTCTAGTGGGAGCTGAAGGGAAAGGCTGATACGCCAAGAATATTTTGGAAAACTGATCCGGAAAATCCATTCTTGGTTTAACTCTCGGTTTAACTGAACCATGTAAACCGGCGCGTTTAAGGCATAAAAAAAGAGAGTTACTTTGGTGTAACTCTCTGATTCTTTGGTGATCCGCTTGGATTTTGTACCTTTCGGTTATTTCCTTGCGTTATCTGTTTCTTTTCCAAGGCCCTATGCCCTGTCATAAAAGGGTTCATTATTAGGATGTAACACAAAAAGTGTAACACATTAATTAACTCGCATGTGGTTTCGATGTTATTCCTAACCACAATGCAAAGGTACAAAATAAATTCTACTCATGAGCAACAAATGGAATAAAACATCTACAAATGCAATAAATGTTTTATTTGATGAACATTTTAGTAATTATTCTGTTAACCAGATATAATATTAACTTTTAAAAAGAATAGATATGCCAAACTGGAACAAAATCTTAACAGAGGTTGAAGCCTCAAACCAAGTAAATGCCCTTGATAGAATGCGTAAAGAGTATTTCGAGATTATTCATCGTGAGACTGGCCGTAATGTGATTTCTTATTATTCTGGGTGGCTGAAACAACCTACAGTTCATACCATGATTGATGAATTGGATAAAAATGCTTTTATGTCTATAACTCATTCATTAGACAAAGGTATGGGTTTAGACATAATAATACATACACCCGGAGGTGATTTGGCTGTAATGGAAAATTTAATTAATTATCTACATAAAATTTTTAATGGAGATATTCGTGTTATTATTCCACAAATTGCAATGTCTGCAGGAACTATGATTGCATTATTTTCTAAAGCAATACTAATGGGAGAACAATCTTGCTTGGGGCCTGTTGATCCTCAATATAACGGTGTCGCATGCCAAGCCATTATTGATGAGTTTGAAAAAGCAAAAGAAGAAATTGCAGAAAATCCAAATACCATAGGTTTGTGGCAAACTCTCATTGCAAAATATCCAGGTGCTACGATTATTCATGAATGTGAAAATGCGATTAGGTGGTCTAATGAATTAATGGATAAATGGATTCCCAAGGTATATCCAAATATAGATATAGAAAAAATTAGAGACAAGTTTTTAAATCATAAAACGACCTGCTCTCATGCAAGACGATTATCAAAAGATGATTGTAAAGAAGTCGGTTTAAATATTATTGATTTGGAAGACTTCCCTTCATTAAACGATGCAGTTTTGAGTCTTCATAGTTGTTATACGATTATGATAGATAAATACTCTTATTCTAAAATTGTCGAAAATCAAAATGGGGAAACCTATTTTTATAGAGACCCTTGCAATAATTGAATTGCATATTAAAAGTAATAATCGAACCAATCTCAAACGGCTGTTTGGGGTTGGTTCATTGTTTTACGAGTATGAAATAAGAGTATGATTTTTCGCCCAAACACAATAAAACCTAAATTCTGACTGATTTTCTTTTGTACTTTCGTCCATTTGTGTCTTCGTCTGTAACTTCGCAACACAAAATTTCAAAAATTAAGCGTATGAAGACATTGACGAAGAAACAAAAAGAAGCGAATGGAGAGAATTTCTCTCGCATTGTAGATGATGCTGCCATCCTTTTACAACGGAAGGCAGATTACGTGATGAATATAAAACAGGTTGCCGATTATCTTGGCATATCTACAGATGCCGTGCGCAAGCGATGTCAACGGGGACAGCTTCCATTTCATAGAAGTGCCAGTCGGTTGTACTTTAGTCGGATGGAGATTGACGATACAATTCTTGACCGTGAACTGTTGACAAAGTTTGCATAAAAGAGGGTCTGCTTATGACGTATATTGACTACATGAACCAATTTTGGCGACTGGCGGCCTACGAATCCTTTGCTGCAAGCGAAGTCGCTCTTTATGCCTTTCTTGTCAACGAGTGCAACAAGTTTCATTGGAAAATGCCTTTTTCTTGCCCTACCTTTCATGTTTGCAACCGACTTCGGATGTCGAAACAAACATTGGTAACAGCCAGAGAACGATTGGCGAAAAGAAAACTGATAAGTTTTACCAATGGAACAACTCGCTTTCAACCGTCCAAATATTTGCTACTTGAATTGACGGAGGACTTGTCTGTACACTTGACGGAAGACTTGACCCTCAATAATAAAGAAGTAGATATAGACAAAGAAGTTATAAGTCAACGCACACACGAAGAACATTCTATGCTTTCTATTGAAGAATTGGAAGAAGTGCTTTCGCTTGATATGGAATGGAAGGGAAAAGTAAAAGAATACTTGTCTGGTAAAAATATGGTTGCATCATCAACCGATATGGCAACCTTGTTGGCACAATTCTTTCGTTATCTTCACGCAAGTGGTGTCAATCGAAAAACAGAGGAAGACACCAAACGGCATTTCGTTAATTGGGTATGCAAACAAGGAAACTGTAAGCCGTCTATGTCGCTGCGTAAAAACACGTCGCAACAGGGACTTATACTTGCAGATGATTCATTAGATAAATACAAACCTATCGAACAATGGCAATGATGAGATTGACAAGAGAAGATTTTCAACATGCTATTTCAGAGGCACGGAAGAATGATGATGACTATGCATCAATACCTTTTCGTTTTGGAATCCCTAATGCCAAAGAAGCTTTAATTGCTGGACTTGAAGAAGTCATGCACCACAAAGTGGAATGGCTTGCTGATTATGACCAAATAGTAAATTGGCTAACTGACAATCAAGGAAAAGGTCTATTGCTGATTGGTCCACCAGGAGTCGGGAAATCCGAAATCTGTATGAAAGTTATCCCTTTAATATTCCGAATGGCATTACACAAAGTCTTTTCACGATACCAAGCAACAGAACTTTGCAACGAAGCGACATATCGTAGTTCTTTGCGTCAACGATTCATTGCCATAGACGATTTCGGTATTGAAGGAACATTCTACGATTATGGAAATTCTCACATCGTTTTTTCCGAAATTGTCGATGGCATAGAGAAACACGGGACTCTACTTGTTACCAATACCAACCTGACTTTGGAAGAAATCAAAACCAAATACGGACTTCGCACCTTTGACCGTCTAAGAGCCAACATGCATGTTGTGGTTATTCGAGAGAAGTCGTTGAGGGGGAAGTATGAGAAGGATATAAACATAGATATTCAATAAAATGATACTTCAAATATAACATATTCTCTCATTTCTTCTTTTTATCGCATTATTTTTCATATTTTTGCATTCACAAATAAGTAATAAATATGAATCGGATAAAAGAAGTACTTGAAGAAAAAGGCATTAAACAAACTTGGCTGGCAGAAAAGATAGGCAAAAGTTTTAGCCAGACCAATGCCTATGTCTGTAATCGCAGACAGCCAAGTATTGAATTATTGTATGAGATTGCTTCCCTTTTAGGGGTTGAAGCGAAGGATTTATTGGTTGATAATATTGAATTGAAGAAATAATTATGATAGAAGTCAACCAAATCATTAAGAATCTGATACCAACTGAGCCTGTAACTGTCATTAAAGTACAGGCACTGGGAAACATGTATTCTATCAAATACACGGGTGTTACTACCAACAAGACTAGTACCAAAGTGATTACCAAAGAGCAGTTCGAGTATTTGGAAGTATTGACATCCGAAGGGGAATTTAACTTTAAGGGTAATCCTGAAAAATTTGTGATGTTTGCTGAGGCCGAGCGTATACATTCAGCATATCAGTTCGACCCGTTGTTTGCCATCAACTGTAGTGTGGTTGACCCTCTTCCCCATCAGGTGGAAGCTGTTTACAAGTTCTTGTTACCCCAGCCTAAGATTCGTTTCCTGTTGGCTGACGATACCGGTGCAGGAAAAACGATTATGACAGGCCTTCTTTTGAAGGAACTTATCATGCGTGGTATTGTTGAACGTATTCTGATTATTACTCCTGGTGGCTTGACCAAACAATGGCAGGAAGACGAAATGGGTGTCAAGTTCAATATACCTTTCACACTTGTCAATCGCAGTCTGTTTACTGCTGATCCTAATATTTTCCGTACAGCCAACAAAATCGTTACTTCTATCGACTTTATCAGTCGGGAGGATGTACTTTCTGTAGTAAGCAATACCAGTTGGGATATGGTTATCTTTGATGAGTCGCACAAATTGTCGGCTTACGAATATGGACAGAAAACCTATAAATCCAAACGCTACGAAGCTGCTTACGTACTTTCTCAACAATGCGAGCACATGTTGTTGCTGACTGCTACTCCACACCGAGGACGTACCGATACGTTCAAAAAGTTACTTCAGTTATTGGATGAAGATATATTTGCTACAGACGATGTGGCAACAGAACGTGTAAAGGAACTTAGCAAGGATGGACTGAACAAGTTCTTCATTCGTCGTTTGAAGGAGGATATGAAAGACTGGAATGGTAATCCGCTTTATAAGAATCGTTTTACCAAAACCATTTCTTACCAACTGACTCCCGAAGAGAAATACCTGTATGACCAAGTGACCAATTACTTGACACAACGCAAGGAAGAAGCCACCGAGGAAAAGAATATTCATGTAACTTTGGCCTTGGCCGTGATGCAACGCCGTTTGGTCAGTTCCATCTTTGCCATCAAAAACACACTTTTCAAACGTTGGAATGCGTTGCAGGGTATTGTGGATGAAGTCAACAAGAATCCGAACATTTGGAAGCAGCGTCAGAAGTTGGAATTGGTGGATGTGGATAACATGGACCAGTACGATGACTTGGAAGATGATGAAAAGGATGCACTTGACAACATTCTTTCTGATCCGAAGAAGTTCAAACTCTTTACGACATCAAAGAGTTTGATTGAGATAGCCAATGAAGCCCAAGAGGTTAAACGTCTGTATGATATTGCCAACCAACTTTACAATCAGAATCAAGAAGAAAAGAAATATATTCAACTCAAAGAGTTGCTGAAAAGTCAAGGTGTCATTGACGGACAGAAACTCGTTATCTTTACAGAGCATAAAGATACGCTACTCTATTTGCAAGAACGCCTCACCAATAACGGCTACAAGGTGGCAGTCATTCATGGAGGTTTGTCGGTCGATGACCGCCGTGCCGCACAATGGCAGTTCATGGCACCCGATACTCAGATATTGATTGCAACCGATGCTGCCGGCGAAGGTATCAACTTGCAATTCTGTCGATTGCTTATCAACTGGGATATACCATGGAATCCCAACCGTTTGGAGCAGCGTATGGGACGTATCCATCGTTATGGACAAAAGGAGGATGTGCTTGTATTCAATATGGTTGCAGACAATACACGCGAAGGTCAAGTGCTCTCCAAGTTGCTTACCAAGCTGGATGTTATCCGTGAGAGTATGGGAGATGACCGTGTGTATGATGTGATTCAAGATGTATTGAAAGATGTAAGCCTTGAAGCTATCATTTCTTCTGTATTCGATGGTAAGGAGTCCGACCTCGACCTATTCCTGAATCAGAACAATCAACAATTGGAATCTGAGTTCAAGAATCGCATCGAAGAGCAACAGAATGCCATAGCACATAGTGAAGTCGATTACAAGGATGCCCGCATACTGAAAGAGGATTCTGATGAAAAACGGTTGCAACCTATCTACATCCAATTGTTCTTTGAACGGGCATTCTGCTATTTAGGTGGTCAATACGAAGCTGTGCAAAAAGGAATCTACAAGATAACATCCATTCCTGACATCTTGAGCAAACAGTTGAAGGAAAGTTACAATATATTGGCCGATAATCTCAGCCAGCTGCTATTCTGTTTCGACAAACAGATATTCCTTGACTATCAGAATACGGCTGCCATCTTGGGCAAAGTACATTACATCAATCCAGGTAATGCTCTATTTGATGCTTTGGTGGATTGTGTGCGTAAGGAATTCAAGGAAGAGATGCTGAAAGGTACCATATTGGTGTCACCGGAAGACACCGAAGAGTATTTTGCCTTCTTTGTCAAGAACCAGATTACAGACAATCGTCCCAACAAGGGAGACGACAGTATTGCCAACGAACTGTTAAGCTTCATTTATCAGACGACTGACGGTTCTTACCATAGCACTTCTCCGGCCAAGTTCCTCGATTTGCATGCTCCATCGCAATTTGCCAAGGAGATATTGCCACCCGAAACAGTACAAAGTCATGAAGTGATGAGTTGGGCGTTCGAGAATATTACCTTACCTTTGTTTGAAGAAACGAAAGTGAAGGTTGGGGAAGACTCAGCCAAACGTCAGGAATACCTCCGAACGGCTTTCAGTCAAATCATCATGGACTTGGATATTGCCATCAATGAAATGCAGATGAAGGCATTCATGGGGGATATGAAGTTGCAAGAAAAGTTACAGCATAAGATTGAGCGGAAAAAGGAGTTGATGCACAAACGGGAAGAGCGTATTGCGGAAATGGGTCAGATGACCGAGGTATCACCCAAAGAACCTGAAATTATTGGATGTGCCTACGTGGTGCCGCTTTCGCAAGTGGAATACGAACAACATTTCCACATGAAGCGTGATGAAGAGGTAGAAGCTATTGCCATGCAATTTGCGATGGAATATGAAACGAGTCAAGGACGTACTCCCGAAGATGTGTCGGAACAGAATTTGGGCTACGACATCAAGAGCATCGATGCTTACGAAATGAAACGCTACATCGAGGTGAAAGGTCGTGCAACTACCGATGGTGTCATACTTTCTGAAAATGAATGGAACCGTTTGGCTCAATTGGGAAACAAAGCATGGCTCTACATTGTCGTGAATTGCAAAACCACTCCTACACTATATCGCATACAGAACCCGGCCGAACGTCTATCGTTTGAAAAGATGTCGAAGGGAGTTCAATATTACTTGCCATTGGAAGAGTGGCAACAAAAATACATAAAGGAATAAAAGAAAAACATCATACTATGACAAAAGCCAAAAAACTCATAGAAGTTGCCTTGCCGATTAAGGAAATCTCGGCAGAGAGCGTGCGAGACAAATCTATCCGTCACGGACATATATCAACTTTGCACCTGTGGTGGGCACGCCGTCCACTGCCTGTATGTCGTGCGGTCATATTTGCCAGCTTGGTACCCGACCCTTTGGACGCCAACTGTCCGAAAGCTTTTTGTGATGCCGTACAAGATATGTTGGCAAACAATTTGCTCTATGCACCTTATCCTGATATTCCTTATACTGCCATCTATGACCCGATGCCGGATACACTTCGCAACCGTCTATTGATGTTTATTGGTAAGTTCTCACACCAGTGTCAACTGAATATGTTGGCTGGAAAATCAACACCATCCAAAGACCAAATACAAGAAGGCTGTTTGATCAAATGGGAAAGCAAGAACGACCCAGTTGTGCTTCGCTTGGCCCGTTTGCTGATATGGGTGGCTTATAATGCCGAGCGTCATCCGGAGGCATCTTACAAAGAACTGGCCACAGAGTTTGATTTGGCTTTCAATGCTATCAAAGAAGCTGAAAATAATTTGTATAACACCCCTAACCGTCATCTTGCTTCGGCAGATGTAGAAGTTAAAGAAACGGCCTTGCAAGCCGCTATAGAGAGTTTCCAAAATCGGATGCCAAGCGTATTCGACCCCTTTGCTGGCGGTGGTGCCATCCCATTGGAAGCAGCCCGACTGGGATGTTGTTCGTATGGTAACGACATTAATCCGGTGGCACATATCATAGAGAAAGGTTCTGTAGAATTCCCGCAAAAGTATGGCAAGCCCATCACTTATACCCACGAAGAGTTTATGGCTCTTTACGGTAAGGAAGGAGTAAAGCTTTATACAGAGAAGTTTGGCGTTATGCCTACAGGTAATGTGGAAATACCAAACCGCCTTTCGTTTGATGTGGAATTTTATGCCAAGAAATTATTGGCTACGACAGAGGCTGAAGTAGGTCATCTTTATCCTGCAGATGAAAAGGGTAATAAACCTGTCGCTTATTATTGGGCACGTACTGCTACTTGCTCCAATCCATCTTGTAGGGCAGAGGTGCCTCTTTTGAAACAATTCTATTTGGCCAATACCAAGTCAAAAAAGGTATATCTGAATCCTATTATCAATGGAACGGACATTCAATTTGAAATAAAGCATGGGAAATATGATGAGAAAAATTTACCTGGATGGAATAATCGTTGTGTTTTAACTTGTCCTTGCTGTGGAAGTGTTACTACAACGGAACAATTGAAAGAACAGTTCAAGGCAAAAAAGACACGTGAAAGACTTCTTGCCGTTATAACTGAATCACCAATAGGAAAAGATTATCGTTTGCCTAACAGAGCGGAATTTGAATCTCTAGAGTACGTTCCTAAGAACCAAGAACGGCCAACAGAACGTATGGAGGTTGGTAATAATCGAAACTTTAATACTCCTGGTTGGGGAATTGAATTGTATGGTGAAATGTTTTCTGAAAGACAAATATTTTTCTTGAACAATTTAGTTCGTCAAATAAAACTATTATCCATACAGAGAAACACATCTTACGATAAAGCTTTAGCCACTCTATTAGCAATTCTTGTAGATAGAATAGCTATAGCCAACACATCTTTTGGTGTGTGGCATATAGGAGGTGAAAAATTAGAACGTCCAATGGGAAGACAAGCTATTCCAATGGTTTTTGATTATCCAGAATCAAATCCTTTTTGTTCTAGTTCTGGAAGTGCATTGAATCAATTAGAATGGTTAACACGTTATATTGAATCTGAGTGTGATTATCCTTTTGCCGCTATTTTGAAAAATGCATCTAGTGGAGAGAAATCACAATTTGAGAAAAAATCATTAAATGCAGTCGTAACTGATCCGCCTTATTACGATGCGATAGCATACGCTGATATATCAGAATTTTTCTATGTATGGCTTAAAAGAACATTAGGAACTTTGTATCCTTTAAATTTTGCAACTCCTCAGACTCCCAAAACCGATGAATGTACGGCCTTAAAGCATCATCACGGTAATAGCATTGACAAGGCAAAAGAACATTTTGAAAGGAAACTGACGGATATATTTAGAACTATAGAATATCAAACGAATGATATTGTGAGCATTATGTTTGCTCATCAAAGTACGGAAGCATGGACAACTTTATGTAATTCCATCATTGGTTCTCAGATGAATATAACGGGAAGTTGGCCTATGGACACAGAAATGACAGGAGCATTAAAATCGCAAATGGCTTATCTGGAAAGTTCTGTCACGGTTTCATGTCGTCCTTCTGAACGCAATGGCTTTGAAAGTTTTAAACGAGTAAAAAAAGCTATTGAAGCCAAAGTTACCGAAGAAGTAAATGCACTTTATGAACTTGGTTTCCGTGGTGCAGACTTGCTTACCGCTTGCTTTGGTCAAGCTGTAAGCGAATTTGGTAAATATGAAACAGTAGAAAAAGCTGACGGCAGTGAAGTTACAGTGGGTGAGTTATTAGAACTTGCTAAATTATCCGCTTTCAATGCTCTTTTGCGAGGTTTCGAAGGTTTGGATGAATACACCCGTTTCTACATCGGTTGGCTACAGATGAATGGCATGGGCGATACAGATTTTGACGATGCCGCCAAATTTGCTCGTGTGGGAATGAGCGTAAATATCAGCGACATCTTTGACAAGCATCTACTTATCCGTACAGGCAACAAGCAACATTTAGCAACCTACAAAGAGCGTGTAGTGAAAGACAAACTCGGTATAGAAGCCAGCGACCCATTGATTGACCAAGTACACCGGGCTATGGACAATTGGCATAGTGGTGACCGAGGCAAAATATTACGACACATCAAGATAGTTGGCAGCGAAGCAAGCAGTCCTTTCTGGCGAGTATTGGCATCATTGAAAGAACTGCTTCCCGAAGGTGATGATTTGACACAAGTACAAGGATTGATTTCCAACTCTGCCGACTTGATACAGCATTGTAGTGACGAAATAACCTATACCCAAGGAACATTATTTGAATAACCCGTTAATACCTGAAAGTTATGAATGACAAGATACATAAAGCATTAGGCATATTTTTGGATGCCATGCGTCCATTTGTGGTAAGTTTCTTACAGCAACATTTCCCTAATGAACCATGGGAAGGATTGTTTTTTGCCAGATTAAAACCGGCAAGACAAACTACTTGGAACCAAGCCATGAGAGCACAAGGCGAAAACCAATCGTGCATGTATTTCATTGACTACAACAACTTGCCGGATTTCGCCATTGGATTCAAACGGGAATTAGGATTGGAATTTGAAAATCTCGACAAAGCCAACAAGTTCATCAGCTATTTGCAAGAACTAAAGGACATCCGTAACAAGTGTAACCATTACCAAGCCTTGGACAACGAAGAGATAGAAGGTGCCTATCTCTACATCAAACAAGCCGCCAAGTTAATGAAGATGGACGAACTGGTGACGGAGATAGATAACATCAAGGGACAGACACAAACGATAGTCCAACCAACCGCGACTATACCTCAACCTGTCACCAACATACAGGTAAATGCATTGCGTGAGGATGCACCTATCCCAGCCTGGTTTACCAACGTATATCCTCACTATGATATTCGTAACAGTGCTTTGGATGAATCGGTATTTGCAGCAAACCTGAGCGAAGTGGCCTTGGGAATCGGTCAGGAAGTCTATAGCAATCCTACGATGTTCTTTGAAAAGACTTACGTTACAGCCGGACTTCGCGATATTGCAAACCGGGTTATTCGCGCTTTGAATGGTGAAGAAAGTGAAAACCGGGTTGTATCACTCCAAACGGGTTTTGGTGGTGGTAAGACACATACCTTGATTTCACTCTTTCATATAGCCAATGCAGGACGTTCATTGCTGAATTCGGCCTATACTGCCAATTTGTTGCAAGAGGGTGTAGTTCCCAATTTTGATAACGCCAAGGTTGCTGTATTCACGAACAATACAACCGACGTAGTACAAGGGCGCACTACCAACGAAGGTATCACCATCTATACCCTATGGGGAGAACTCGCCTATCAGTTGGGAGGAGTGGAAGGATATAATAAGGTACGTGCCAATGATGAAAGCAGGACGGCTCCGACATCTTCCATTTTCAAACCTATCCTAGAACAGCATACTCCTTCGCTGATATTGGTGGATGAGCTGGCCGACTATTGCAACAAAGCCAATGGAACGATTGTGGGCAAAGGAACACTTTATACACAGACTGTAAGTTTCTTGCAGACATTGACCGAATCGGTTGCAGCAGTTCCCAAATGTGTATTAATAGCAACCCTGCCAGCCAGTGCAACTGAAGTGGCATCATCAGAAATCGGACAACAAATTCTTTCGTCCCTTGAAAACCGCATTGTACGTGTGGGTACTGGTATAAAACCTGTAGATGACGAAGAAATCTTTGAAGTGGTTCGCCGTCGCCTATTTGAAAACGTTGGTAATCCAGAGGTGATAGAACAGGTATTGACACGATATAAGAATACGTATCATAACAGACGTTCGGACTTACCAGTCGAAGCAGACCGCACGGATTACATCAACAAAATGCGCAAGGCATACCCGTTCCATCCCGAACTGATAGATATGTTCCGCTTGAAATGGGGTAACGACTCGCGCTTCCAACGAACTCGTGGTGTGTTGCGCTTGTTGGCGTCTATCATCAAAGACCTTTGGAATCGCAGAGGTTCATTGAGTGGTTCACAAGCATTGATACATACTTCTGATGTCAACTTGACCAATCTGCCTACATTGACGAGTACAATTACCAGCTTGATGGGAAGCCAGTGGGAAACGGTGATGCATGCTGATATCATCGGAACATCAAGCAATGCGTATAAAATTGACAATGAAGATCCACAAAGCAATACTTTCAAATACAATTTAGCACAAGGTATCGCAACAACACTATTAATGGGCAGCATCGGTGGCTCACAAAGCAAAGGATTAAGCATCGAACAATTAAAACTTTGTATGCTTCGTCCATCAGCATTCCAGCATAGTGAAATTAATAATGCACTCAACAAATTGGAGCGAGTCGCTTATTATTTATATGCCACAAACGTTGGCACTAAGAGCTATTGGTTCCAAGCCAAGCCTAACATTAATATATTAATTAATAGTGCCAAGTCAGAAGTTTCTGCCAACGATGTAAAGGCCGAAATACTGAAACGCTTGAATAGCCAAATCAATGGAAACAGTCAACTTCGAGTATTGATAAATCCGTCCAGTGATGTTCCTGAACAGAAGACGTTGACATTGGTCATATTGAGTCCTGACTATGCCACACAAGCGACTTCCATCAGCAAGAAGGTTGAAAACCATGTAGAGCAGATAGCTACGAAGAAAGGTACAAGTCAACGTATTTTCCGCAACACCATTTTCTATTTGACTTGTTCGGAAAGCCAACTTGGATTGTTGCAATCCAAGCTGACAGAGTATTTGGCTTGTGAACGGGTGCAACACGAATACAGTGGTCAGTTGGATACAGATCAGAAACGGGACATTGCAGATAAGAAGAACGAAGCCAATGCACAAGCCAATGCACAGCTCATCTCTGTCTATAACATAGCCATGCGCTACTCAGTGACAGACGGATTGGAAGCTGTTGAATTGCGTGACTTTGCTCGCGATATGCAAACGCAAATCACTGAAAAATTGCTGGATGCCATTATTGAAGAAGAATGGCTGATACGTTCTATAGGTATAGGAACACTGAAAACGAATCGTCTGTATCCGACTATCGACAGCCCAATCAATGTAACAGCATTGTACGAAGCATTCCTGCAATACGATGATAAACCAATGATAACAAGTCGTGATGCTGTTGTCAACACGATTCAAAAGTATTGTTACAATGGGGAATTCAACGTAGCATTCGGTGAAGAAGGAAACTATTCACGCATCTATCATCGTGAAGATGTCTTTGGATTGAATATTGAAGACCGTCAATATTGGTTGGTGGATAAATCCGTTATGCCTAAGCATGAAGAATTATCTAACACTGAGGCTGACACTTCTACGGGTAGTGAAATACCCGCAACTGATACTGCGGAAGGACAATCAGGCGAGACGCCAGTTCCTATTGTTCGCAAGTTCAAATCTATCAAAGTTTCCGGTAAAGTACCTGTTGAGCAATGGACGCAGCTATTCTCTAGTTTTGTTGTTCCATTAAGCCAAAATAATTTGGAAATAGAAGTTTCATTTAAAGCAAAATCAACTTCATCCAAACCGCTCGATGAATCTGCACAGATTTATAAAGTAGTGAAGGAATCTGCCCAACAATTGGGGTTGAAGTTGGAGGAGGAATAAAAACGTTAATAAAATGAGCGAACTATTGTCTAAAATATCGTCTTATAATTTATACAATTATCTTCTTGTAGGTTTTGTATACAATATGTTATTATGCCATTATACCCAACTTGGATATGTGGACGAGAGTATTTTAAAGACTCTCATTGTGTGCTATGTGATGGGATTATTTATTGCCAAATTAGCATCTCTTTTTTTGGAACCACTTCTTATTCGGCTTCATTGGAATAATAAGAAGTTCTTAAAATGGAGAAATAAAAATGAATATTTGGAAGCATCATTTAAAGATGCAAAAATACCTATTCTTTTGGAGGAAGCTAATGTTTGTAGAAATATTGCTATGGCCATATTCGTGTTTTTCATATGTCTCTTATATGATAAATACGTTTCAATATATATATCTATGATAGTTGCAGAATGTTTGTTTTATGTCATAGCTTTTTTCATTTGTATTTTTTCCTATAAAAAGAAAATTCGACAAATTAGTGACCGAATAGATAAAAGCCGCTCTGCATAGTTTAGAGCGGCTTTACAAATTACGATAAAAAACGATTTATAACATCAGTTATATCAGTTAGCACCTCAACATCACCATTCTCGTTTATGTAAATATGACCATTACTAGTCTTTCTTTGATAAACAGGTTTATCTTTAGTAGATAGATTATTGTTACCTTTACAATATTCAGAAGTACTATAGCGACTATCAACTGTTCTTACATCATCGCTTGACAGAGACTTTTCGGGGATGATATTCAATTTATTTGTTTTTCCATCCTTCATCGATGAAAACAAATCAACAGAAAAGGATGATTTCAAACCATGATGAGGGCAAATAAGAAAATCTACTCCATTTGCTAACTCTGTTCTAATGGATTCTGCATAAGAATTTCTTATGGATGTTTTTTTATTAAGAAATTCACCCATTGCCAACTTCTGCAAATCTCCAGGTAAGAAAACACGATAATTCCCGAATGACAAGAAGGATACTATACTTACGTTATTTGTATAACTCTCATTGAGAAGTTCTGAGTTGTTTTCAACATCTAATGGCCATAAATAACCTATTTTAAGATGTTCACTATCAAAACTTCTTAACGGTAAATTTCTTCCTATCTTCATTCGTTTTAAATATTTCACATCAGGATCGTCAGGAGTTGTAATTTTTCTCCAATTAATATTTTGAGGATTTCCATTCGGTGATTTAGAATTGGGCGTTGTCAACAAATGTGCATAAAAATTTTTATCAAATTCCTGTATATCAGAAATATGATCTTTGTGTGGATGACTAACAATTAATTGACTAATACCATATCTATTATTTCTATTTTTCAATCTATGCTCTCCTCTTTTTTCATATAAAGGTAAAAGAAAATCATTAACTGGTGAAAAGTTATTTCCTTTCCCAATATCAAATACTATTCGAGTTGTTTGATGTTCCGCATAAACACAAAGTGCGCTTCCGACATTAAATACTACTAATTTCATATATTTACCCTCTTGGTGGAAACGGATCATTGCCATAAGAATCCTTTTGGCGAATACGACCATCTTTTCCATGAATTACTAACTCTGATTGCATATTCCGTGCAATCGTACGGGCTACAACCATAGCTTCTCTCTGAGTATCGGTAACCTTTGTATATCGAGAATTACCCTCCCCTTTCACTCCCCATTTAGTACCAACGGGGACAACATGCTGATTTTTCTTTATCATAAGAAAACTTTTAGCATTAATAAATTGTTAATGAAATACGGCGACAAGAACTTGCCGGAGGGTTGTAGATAGGCAACAAAGGAGGCTGAAATTTGTAAAAACCAAATAAAAGCCTTACCTTTGCAGCGTATTTGTAAGAACGACAGGTGACTATTCTGTCGGAAAATATTACAACCATATTAAATTTTCTGGAAGGAGAGGTTACTTGGCGGTGCTTTCTCCTTCTTTTTTATAGTCACAGTACTACTATTTCATCGGCCTAATCTATATTTACGTTCAACAATGTTTCAAGTTCACTCAATGCTGATTTGCGGCATTTGCGGATTGGTGTAAAATCCATTTCTCCAACAAATCCTTTTATACTTATGCCTTTCAAGTAAACTTTGTTAGCCCGTTTGAACAGAGTTTGGATTTTGTTAAAGGCATTATCACCTGATAACTTTGGAACTTCATTCAGTTTCAAATATCTGGAAAGTCCTGCTATGTCATCCAAAATCCAGTCCTCTATCATACGTTCCACTTTAATCTGGCAGAAGTTCTGTATCTTCAATGCTTTTACTTCACGTTCCACCTTCTTCCAATCAACGATGGGGCGTTCTGCAAATTCAAAGACATCGGTGTCGTAGCTGCAACAAACTGCTTTCACTTCCATACCTTTCTTGCGAGCCTTAGGACAAATCTCATTTTTAAGCTTGCCTATAACCTTGCTTGTATATCGGGACACACCTTTTAAATTCTTCACTTCACATGAATGAACGGGAGTAGAAGAATGATTCCGATAGTATTCCAACAGGCCTTCGAAGAATATCTGGTCCGTGTCTCCTTCGACGAATATAACTATATGTGATTTTGATTGTCCTTTTCCCATTACTTGAAATATTCGTTAATCAACTCATCGTTACAATCCATGTCAAGTAACATCTCAAACATATATTCACCCACAGAGACTTCTTCCGCTGATGCATTCTTCAATACCTTGGCTACCTTATTGGGTTTGAGGCTTCGAAAATCGGCAACCCCCAATTCGGTAGGAATACCAAATTTCATCTTAGTCGGCTCCAAATACTTAATCAAATAAGGTGAATGGCTTGTAATCAGCACTTTGGTATCGCCCGCTAATTGCACAATTGCCGTTAACAGGTTCTGCAATAGTCTTGGATGTACGGAATTCTCCAACTCTTCCAACAAAAGCAATGGAATCTTATTTATTTCCGCAGCTATCACCAAAGTTAGGATAAAGAATATTTTCTTTGACCCTGAAGAAATGCGACTGATGGAAGTATATTGGTTATTGTATCTTTCCTTTACACGAACATCGTAAAAGGTTTCCGGTAAACGGAAAGGCAAATCTTTCGTTTCCTCCTCTTCTACATCTTTACGTAAATCTATTTGTACAGGTTCAAAATCCTCAATTGTTACCAATAGTCCCGTTACTACATCTTTCAGTAATTCGTATTTATTGGGAGCAAGTTTTTTCAAACTATTTAGATAATAGCCAACTTTGGACTCACGAGGATAATCCAAACTTAACTCATTCACATCATCGTCCGGTGCTATCATGTTAAACAAGCTATCCGGATGTTGCAAAGTGCCTATTTCCCGAACATCCAATCTGTTCAATTGACGAATAGAGTCAATATAGAAAAGGTCATCAAAATTAGCCAATTTATTTAATGCCAATATATTGTTATCGACAAGAAGTTGTTTGGAACAACGGCCAGTTGGTGAAGCCAAATAATAAGCAACATTCGTATCTTCACGATTGATATAACTTCTGAACTTCAAGTCATCATCTGATTTCATTCTTAAGTATTCACCTATAATTCTGGCGCCATCATCTTTTGAGGTCTTCCACCACTCAAAAGAATAGCCGTAAACAAAGCTGAATGTTTTCTCTCCATTAGAAAATTCTCCTTCCAATTCAAAAGAAAACGGAGTACCTTCCAAAGCTGTATTAATGGGTATGAGAGAACGATTGCGCATCAATGATAACTTTCTCTTTAAAGAAGCCTCCATAAAAAAGACACCGAAATCAATGGCACGAAGCACATTACTTTTGCCATAATTGTTAGGCGCAATCAATGCACTTAAATCATCCAAAGATATTTCGACATCCTTCAGATTGAAAATACCCGAAATTTTTATTTTATTGAGTTTCATGCTTCACTTATTTTAAGTTTGTGCAAAGATAGATGTATTTTTCAACACAACAAATAATATGGTAAATTTCTTTTCGTTTTTTATTTTATTTAGAGCTAATCACAAAATATCTGCCTTTTTCAAGAAACATTTCTTTGCGTAATAACACACATCGATTTTACATGAAAAGATTTCAGAACTTGAATATAGAACGGATGGTTTACTTGTTTAGATTACATTCAAACGACCTAATGCATCTGCTAACTTAGTCACCAACTTAGGCACTAACTCAGACACCAACTTAGACACTACCCAGAAAACTACCCAGAAACTTTCCAAGATGCAGAAAGATATTTTGGCTTACTTGGCGATAAATCCTGCTGCATCTCGTAAAGATTTGGCCTTACATATAGATAATTCAACAGAGGATGGTATCAAGTATAATCTTGATCGCTTAAAGAAATTAGGACTTATACAACGTGAGGGTGCTGCCAAAGGTGGACATTGGAAAATTGTAAATGGTAATGAGTGATTGCTGAAAATAAGCAAGATTAAAAAAGGTCACAAAAAAAGGTCACAGTGATGACCTTTTTTATGACCTTCTTTTCGATGTTTATAGATGGTTTGTCTACATAATCCTCTACTCAGCTTGCTGATTCCAGTGTACACTCCACCCGTGTGATTTATCACTTCGGGGAATTAGGCTACCCAACTATGTTTTTGTGTGGATAACGGGCAAGCCCGAACGTAGAAATGGGATGGAAAAAGAGATACCGCATTGACCTCTCGTTTCAGGTGGTGCAATGCGGCTTTTCTTACGCTTAATAGGAAGTGTTATCCCCAAATATGGAAAAGCTTTTTGTCAAGATTACGGGTGACGAACTCCATGGGAAGCTTGGCATAGAGTTCGGTTGTTCTGATGGAAGAATGTCCCATCATTACCTGCAAAACTTCCTTAGGGATTCCTTCGCCTAAACTGATGGTACAGGCAAAGGTGTGGCGGGCCACATGGGAAGTGAATGGCTAAGCAAGGAAAAGCAGGCAGGTGAAGATAAAACGTAAGTCGTTTGAAATGAGCATAGTTTCAGTATTTTTCCAAATGTGGAAAAAGCAAATGAATGCGGAACATTGAGGTTGTTCAGTTACCAAACCGTTAGCCGGGAAGTTACCGATCAAGGACAGGTAACGAAATGAAATCCTCACCGTTTTGTTTGCGTTCATCCACAGCATTTTGCATATCAAGGAACGCTTATATGGCAAGTAAATTTGCACCTAAAAATATAAGCGTATGAAAGTACAAAAATTCAAGGTGTTGCTCTACCTTAAAAGAAGCGGATTGGACAAGTCGGGCAAAGCCCCGATAATGGGCAGGATTACCGTGAACCGCACAATAGCGCAGTTCAGTTGCAAACTCTCCTGCACACCAGAGTTGTGGAATAGCCGGGAAAGCAGACTGAACGGGAAGAGCAGAGAGGCTGTGGAGATTAATGCTAAAATCGAGAAACTGCTGTTGGCGGCAAACTCCGCCTTCAACACACTCATGGAGCGCAAGACCGATTTCGATGCAACAGCGGTCAAGGATGTGTTTCAAGGCAGCAAAGACACACAAATGACCCTGTTGGCTTTCTTCGACCGTCACATTGAGGAAATCAAAGCCCGAGTGGGCATAGATGTCTCCCATCGCACTCTACCGACCTATATCTATACTCGTCGCCGTCTCGGAGAGTTCATCAATGACAGGTTCAAGGTTTCCGACCTTGCCTTTTGCCAGCTTAACGAACAATTCATCCGTGAGTTTCAAGAGTTCATTGTGATAGAGAAAGGCTTGGGCGTTCAGACGGTGCGCCACTATTTGGCGATACTGAAGAAAATCTGTCGAATGGCCTTTAAGGAGGGATATGCAGACAAGTTCTATTTCGAGCACTATCCGCTGCCCAAGCAGAAAGAGACAACGCCAAGAGCATTGAGCAGGGAGGATTTCGAGAAAATCCGTGATGTGGATCTCAAGGGATGCCGTCCCGTTCACACAACTGTCCGTGATATGTTTCTTTTCGCCTGCTATACAGGAACCTCGTATGTGGATGTAGTGGCCATCACTCCCGATAATCTTTCAAGGGATGACCATGGTGCACTGTGGCTGAAATACCGCAGAGGCAAGAACGGGCAACTAAGTCGTGTCAAACTCTTGCCGGAGGCGATAACCCTCATTGAAAAGTATAAGGATGACACAAGGGCTACACTATTTCCCGTAATCCAGTATCAAGCCTTGAAATGGTGTCTGACAAGCATCAAGATAAAGGCCGGAATCAAAGGGCGTTTGTCCTATCACATGGGACGGCACTCATTCTCTACCCTCATGACACTTGAAAACGGGGTACCCATCGAAACCGTCAGCAAAATGCTGGGACATTCTGATATAAGGACTACCCAAGTATATGCCCGAGTGACTCCGAAGAAACTCTTTGAGGACATGGACAAATATATAGAAGCCACAAAGGATCTGAAACTCATTCTCTAATCACTAAATACAGTTCAATTATGCGAAGCACATTTTCAATTCTATACTATATCAACCGTGGCAAAATAAAGGCGGACGGCACGACTACCATCCTATGCCGTATCACCATTGACGGAAAGAAGAGCGTATTCTCCACGGGCTATTACTGCAATCCTTGTAACTGGGATGCGAAAAGCGGAGAGGTTAAAGACGCAAGGACAAACAATCTCCTTATCGCATTACGGGCCAAGATGGAAACATCTTACGAGAAGATGTTGAAGGAGACAGGCATGGTTACGGCAGAAATGCTGAAAAACGAGATAACCTGTGCGGCAACCATCCCCACTACACTTTTGAAAACAGGCGAGGAAGAACGAGAGCGGTTACGGATACGTGCGGAAGTAATTGAATCCACATCTTCCTATCGTCAGTCCAAGTCCTCACAAGCTTATCTGCACGAATACCTTCTGTCACTGGGTACGCGAGACATTGCTTTCGAGGACATCACCGAGGATTTCGGCTGGGGGTACAAGTTCTATCTGAAGACCAAAGGTTGTGGTGCAGGACACATCAACCATTGCCTTACGTGGTTGAACAGACTAATCTACATTGCCGTGGATAGAGAGATTATCCGCTTCAATCCTCTCGCAGATGTATCATACGAGAAAAAGCCTGACTACAAGCTGAAACATATCAGCAGAGCAGAACTACAAAGGATTATGGAACAGCCAATGCCGGAGAAGCGGCAAGAGCTTACCAGAAGGATATTCATCTTTTCTGCATTCACCGGGTTGTCGTATGTTGATGTAAAGCAACTTTATCCCTCACATATCGGAACAACAGCAGACGGAAGGCGTTATATCCGTATCAACAGAAAGAAAACCGATGTAGAATCCTTCGTGCCGCTGCATCCGATAGCAGAGCAGATTCTATCCCTGTATAACACCACCAATGACGAAGAACCCATATTCCCCTTACCCAACCGTAACAGCCTTTGGTACTGCATCCATGAGATAGGTGTATTGGCAGGTGTGAAAGAAAATCTCAGCTACCACGCAAGTCGGCATTCTTTTGGAACCCTGATGCTTTCGGCAGGTGTGCCGATTGAGAGCATCAGCAAGATGATGGGGCATACAAGCATCAAGACCACGCAGGGCTATGCACGGGTGACCGATGATAAAATATCGGAGGACATGGACAGGCTTATGGAGCGAAGAAAGGCACAGCCTAACAACAAAAAGGCAAACAACACCAAATAACCGTATCAATTATGGATAGAGGAATTATTACAATCAGTAAAATGGGTAAAGTTACTATGCCTACTATACCCGTATGGATGACGCGGTTTGAGATTGCCGACTTGTTCGGAGTGTTTTCGTGCGATGTTCGCAAGGCGATACACAGCATCTACAAGAACAAGGAACTGAGCGAGGTGGACACTATGAAATATGTCAGGCAACCCGATGGAATTAGCTATGACGTTTACAGCCTTGAAATGATTATAGCCATTGCGTTCAGAATATGCAGTGAAGAGAGTATGCTGTTTAGACAGTATGTAATCAGTAAACTGAGTGCAACGGCGAGGGGCGCTTCAATATCCTTGTTTGTTTCTTGTGGCAGAGGAAGCAACCGATGGTATAATTGAGTTCATCCCGTCAGACACTCGTTTCCAATGCTCGGATGCAAAGGTAGCGCATGGTTTGATGGCAGAGGCAAGGTCAGGCGGCAGAGACGTTTCGGGCAGAATCTTCCTCCTGCGGAGCGTATTCAGCCCGAAAACCTTGCCCCTGCCGACCATACGCTTGTAAGGCATCCGGCAACGGAAACAAGCGACTGACGGGAAATCAGAAGAAAGGAACGGTTTACAGACGAAGCGGAATTTTGATGCTTCATCCGTAAGCCGTTCCTTTTTCTTTTTGCTGTCGCAAGTTACAGGGCAGACAGCAAACTGCGCTCCTTCAAGGAAATCAGATGGCCGTCTGTCTATATGCGGAGCGATAACCGTCAAGCAGCATCTTCTCAATGTCCGACTCGCGGTATAGAATCTTGCCGCCCAACTGGATATAGGGTATCCGTCCCTCGTTGCGGTAGTCCTGTAGTGTGCGTCGGCTTACCTTCAACCGCGCCGATACTTCCTTGTCGGTAAAGAAACGCTCTCCACCCAATGTCGGACGGTAGTTTGCGGTCAGACGCTCGTAGTTGTCCAGCAGTCGGTCGAGACTGCCAATGAAGTGGAGAATCCACTCGTTGTCTTTGGTCATCAGTTCATTCATGTTACTTTGGATTTAGTGGGTATTGTTGTTATACTTTATTTGTTGTACTGAGGTTATATGGTTCGTCCCTTGAACCGTGCTTCCTTCCGCCTGTCCTCCACATGGGTAACGATGCGCTTCACGTCTTCGGGACGGTAATACGTCTTGTGGTTTATCTGCGAGAAGGCAAGCGTACCGTTGTCCCGCAGCGTCTGCAACGTGCGTGGACTGATGTTCAACATCCGGCACACGTCCTGATTGTCCATCCACTCACTCATTGTCTTCTCGCCGTGCCGATGGCAGATGGCATCCATGCGGCGGACGAACTGGTCGAACTTGGCGACCATCGCCTCAAAGGTTCTTTTTTCGATTGATACTATTTCCATAATCCTTCCTTTTGTTATTTCTTTTGCCGCAAAGGAATGGATAATCCGTCACTCGACAATGCTTTTTTCAGAACTGGCAGCCTTTGGCACCGGTATGGTATGCCTTGGCCAGGATAAGTCCCCCAAACCGCTTGGCTGCTTTACCTTAATTTCTAAATATAATGCGAAAGTCTAAGTCTCGATAAGACCTTAATTCAATCTTTCCCATAAGTAAGGCATTACGTTTTCTGTTTCTCGTACCCCGCAAATCATTGAAGTTTGCACCATTGTTGTCATTGCCCAAAAGCAAAGCCACACAAAATTGCCTAAGAGAATCCAAGTGTTTGACTGACTGCATTAAAGCGACTTACTTTGCTCCCGATAATCGGTCAAGGTGCTTACCGAGACCACAGTTAATAACTTAATTTATTTGTTTTATGGCAATGACAAGAGAACCAAACATCAGTGAGCAGCAGGCTCGTGAAATCGTGGACAGAATGGGACGTAGAGAATCCCGCAGTGAGAAGTCTATGGACGACTTCTACAGGAACCTCGGTCTGAATCCGGAAGATCTGACACAGCCTGGAGGAACAGCCGTGAAGGAATCAGAAGCCATCGTTGCGGAAAAGCCGTCTGAAGGCATCACATCGGAAGACACGACCACACCGCAGAAGCGCATCAGCAGCAAGCAGCGCAAATTATCGCTGGAGGAGTACCGCACAACCTATCTTCAAGTTCCGAAGATTATCAACCGAAAGCCCGTGTTCGTCAGTGAGAAGGTGCGTGACGAGCTGGACGAGATTGTCCGCCGTCTTGGAGGGCGTGGTATGAGTGCCTCAGGTCTTATAGAGAACCTCACACGTCTGCACCTTGAAACCTATCGTGAAGACATCGAGCAGTGGCGCAAGTTCTAAAAGGATAACGGTGAAACCGATTAAGTCAGTGGATACACTCAATCGGTTTTACCGACACACAGAAAGAGTCATTACACTCACAAACCAATCCGACAAGCGGAGGATTTTCGTGTCTTCAAAGACACAGCAAGATATATTTTCAGTTACTCCGGGGCTTCCCGGTAACTGAAAATCCTAGCACTGCCGTGGGCAGAATTATCCTCCGCAGTCGGATAATTTCCAAGTTCTTTAATCAGAGATTAGACAAAGAAAGAATCGTTAAACTAAAATAAGAAGACAATATGAAGAAGAACAGCAAGTACGGGAGAAATCCCGTAATGAACCCGAAGACGCACTGCGTGATGGTGCGCTTCGATGATGTGGAATGGAACAAGTTCCTCACGATGTATGAAGAGTCACAGTTGTATGCGAAGGCAGTCTTTCTCAAGGCACACTTCTTCGGGCAGAAGTTCAATGTGCTGAAGGTGGACAAGACGATGCTGGAATACTGCACCAAGCTATCCGACTTCCATGCCCAGTTCCGAGGCATTGGTACAAACTACAACCAAGTCGTGAAAGAACTACGCTGCCACTTCTCGGAGAAGAAGGCAATGGCATTGCTATACAAGTTGGAGAAGCAGACCATCGACCTCGTGAAGTTGAGCCGCGAGATTGTGGAACTTTCGAGGGAGATGTATGCCAAGTGGGAGCAAATAAACCGAGTATGATTGTATGACCTCAATCAAGGTGAAGTTCAGACCTTCCACAGCCGCAGGCAAGGAAGGGATAATCTATTACCAAGTCATCCATAAGCGTGTAATCCGTCAGCTAAAGACGGACTACCGCATCTATGCGAATGAGTGGGACGAAAGAAGTGCTACCTTAATTCTCGCCAACAACGGGAGAAGTGGGTATCTTCAATCTGTAAAAGAACGGATAAGTTGGGATGTCAAACGATTGGGAAATATCGTCAGCCATTGGGAAAATAAGCAGATAAACTATACTGTTGATGATGTTATTTCTACCTTTCAAGAGTCTGCCAACGAGCAAACTTTGTTCAATTTCATGAGCGGCATTATCGCACGACTCAAGCAAATGGGCAAGCATCGCACGTCCGAGACTTATCACGCTACGCTCAGAAGTTTCATGCAATTTCGAGAAAACAAGGATGTTCTTTTGGATGAAATTGGCTCGGACATGATGCTGATGTATGAAGCATGGCTGCACGGTAAGGGAATAATGAAGAACAGCAGCTCGTTCTATATGCGAATATTGCGGGCTGTCTATAACCGTGCCGTGGAAAAGGAACTGACGAGCAATCGCAATCCGTTCAAGCATGTCTATACGGGAGTTGACAAGACCGTCAAACGGGCAATTCCGCTAAGGTCAATCAAGAAGATTAAGAATCTCAACTTGTCCTTACATCCTGCTTTGGATTTTGCCCGTGATATGTTCCTCTTCTCGTTCTTTACCCGTGGCATGTCATTCATAGACATGGCCCATCTGAAGAAAAAGGATTTGCAGAACGGCATCTTATCTTATCGCAGACGCAAGACCGGTCAACAGCTGTTCATCAAATGGGAGAAGTGTATGCAGGAGATTACAGACAAACACAAAGCGGATTATGGAAGTCCTTACTTGCTACCGATTCTAAAATATCCCTACGACAACCGCAACCAATACAAGAACGCGCTTTATCGTACAAACAAGAATTTGAAGGAGATTGCCAAGTTAGTTGGTGTATCCATCCCATTAACTCTCTATGTAGCCCGCCATTCATGGGCAAGTATCGCCAAGAGCAAGAACATTCCCATTTCAGTTATCAGCGAAGGTATGGGACACGATTCAGAAATGACTACGCAAATCTATCTGGCTTCATTGGAAAATTCTGTCGTGGATAAGGCAAATACACAGATATTAAGGGAATTGATGTAAACCCGAAGATTGTTTTGCAAAATCTATCTTCTCTCCGTAAGAGATACTATCTATAACGCAAAGGTACACATTTTTATGAGAATAAGGCTGTTTATCAGATGATAAAATCCTCTATATCATCGATAAACAGCCATTTTGTTTTATAAAGCACTATACAAACCACTGACACTCAATAGGCTTTAACGAGGTAGTGTCTCTTACGGAGAGATACCCCTTTAACCAGATATAAAATGCCCGTTGAAGTTGACATATTGGAGGATAGTATCTTTCGGCTTTCGCCCGAATTACTGAACACCCTGCTCAAAGACCATACCGCGAGCAGGGAGGATGTTCAGCGCAATATCTTTTGGGCTACTTCTGATTATGAAAATCTTGGCAATGGGTATCAATATGATGACCCCATTCTTCCGCATCTGATTACTGGGGACAACGGTCATGTCATTATGCCACGTGTGCTTAAGAGCCGGGATACCCAGACCGCACGTTCCCGTGATATGGCAGAAGTGTTTACGCCTTCGTGGATATGCAATGCACAGAACAACCTGATTGATGAAGCGTGGTTCGGAAGAAAGGATATGTTCAATACCGAATACACAGACGAGCAGGGATGCCATCGGTGGAAATCCACGGTTGGCAACATCATGTTTCCGGAAGGCAAGACTTGGAAAGACTATGTACGTGACAACCGACTGGAGATTACCTGTGGCGAAGCCCCTTATATCGTCAGTCGCTATGACACCACAACCGGGGAGGCTATTCCAATTGAACAACGCGTTGGTATGCTTGACCGCAAATTGCGGGTTGTAAGTGAGAATACGGAAACCTCGGGTGAATGGCTGGAATGGGCACAGGAAGCCTACAAAAGTACTTACGCCTACGAATGGCAGGGCGACAATCTGCTGATTGCCCGTGAAACCATGCTTATCTCCTTTATCGAATACTACCAACAGAAGTTCGGCAAACGGCCATTACTGAAATCCATCAATTACATTGCCTACATCATTTCGTGGAACGTATGGCAGATGGACGGGCTGAAGGGTGTTGTCCCGAACAGTTGTGGAGAACGGCGTACCATTGTGTACGACTTGTTCGGGACAAGGGAGGAAGTCTGTCAATGCGAAGGTTGTGCGAAAGATGACATCCGCAAGCACAACGGTATTTATTGCGTGATTAAGGACTGGCGGGCAAAAGACCCGGAAACGGGAAAGATGGGAAAACGAATCCGATTTATCGACCTCATAAAATAGTGCAGTATGAAATTCACATCTTCACTAAAACTGAAACTGATATATGTGTTCCGCATCAATGATGCAGCACACCAAGGTTGTTTGAAAGTGGGCGAAGCCACTTGTGATAATGACAATGTGTTTGGCCTTGCGCCTAATAGCAAAGCTCTCAACGAATCCGCCAAGAAGCGCATTAACCAATATACGCAGACGGCAGGTATCACCTACGACCTGCTCTACACGGAACTGACGATATACAACAGCAAGAAGGGGCTGTGCTCTTTCAATGACAAGGAAGTGCACAATGTTTTGGATCGTTCCGGCATCAAGAAAAAGGTGTTTGATACTGAAAACAAGGCCAACGAGTGGTTCATCACAGACCTTGAAACGGTTAAGAAGGCGATAGCGGCGGCCAAAGAAGGTCGGGAATCACTTACCTCTGCCGAAATCTCGCACGACAAGACTCCGATAATCTTCCGTCCCGAACAGCGTGAGGCCATCGAGAAGACCAAGAAGCAGTTCAAGAAAGGTAACCAGATGCTATGGAATGCCAAGATGCGTTTTGGCAAAACATTATCTGCCCTGCAAGTAGTAAAGGACATGGATTTCGGTCGAACGCTCATTCTGACCCATCGCCCGGTGGTGGATAGCGGTTGGTTTGAGGACTTCGGAAAAATCTTCTATGATAGCCATTTCTTCGCGTATGGCTCCAAGAACAACGGAGACAGCCACGCCTCTCTTGAAACGAGGGCAAAGCGAGGCCAATGCAAGTATGTCTATTTCGCCTCCATGCAGGATTTGCGTGGCTCGGAACTTGTTGGTGGTAACTTCGACAAAAACAACGAAGTGTTTGCCACTGCATGGGATTTCATCATTGTGGACGAGGCGCACGAAGGTACACAGACGGAACTGGGCAAGGCCGTGATGCAAGAACTGACCAAGGACAACACCAAGATCCTGCGTCTTTCCGGTACGCCCTTCAATCTGTTGGACGATTTCAAGGATGAGGAAATCTACACATGGGACTATGTGATGGAACAACGGGCAAAGGCCTCATGGGATTTGATGCACTTCGGCGATCCGAATCCCTACGCCTCGCTACCCACGATGAACATCTACACCTACGACCTCGGACGCTTGCTTCATGAGTTCGTGGACGAGGATGTGGCCTTCAACTTCCGCGAGTTCTTCCGGGTGAATGATAACGGGACGTTTATTCATGAAAAGGATGTTTGTGCTTTCTTGAATCTTCTGACCGAAGAAGACAAGGAGAGTTATTATCCGTTTGCCAATGATGAGTACCGCAACATCTTCCGCCATACGCTGTGGATGTTGCCGGGCGTGAAAGAGGCTCGTGCCATGAGTGCCTTGCTGCAATCGCACCCTATATTCCAACATTTCAAGGTGGTGAATGTGGCTGGAGAAGGTGACGAGGACGAAGAAAGCAAAGATGCACTAAAAGCCGTTGAAGAAGCGATTGGCAAAGAGCCGGATGCCACTCGTACAATCACCTTGTCATGCGGACGCTTGACTACGGGCGTAAGTGTCAAGGCGTGGACGGGTGTGTTCATGCTTTCAGGTTCGTACAATACTGCTGCATCAAGCTATATGCAGACCATCTTCCGTGTGCAGACTCCTGCCACCATTAACGGGCGTGTCAAGAAGCAATGCTATGTGTTTGACTTCGCGCCTGACCGCACCTTGAAAGTCATTGCAGAAACGGCTAAGATTTCGGCAAAGGCTGGAAAGACCAGCAGCAACGACCGCAAGATTATGGGCGAGTTCCTGAACTTCTGTCCGATTATCTCCATCGAAGGCTCAAAGATGAAGCAGTTCGATGTGCCGCGTATGCTGGAGCAGCTCAAAAAGATGTATGTGGAGCGTGTGGTCCGTAACGGCTTCGAGGACAAAAATCTATATAATGACGAGTTGATGAAACTGAACGATTTGGAATTGCAGGAGTTTGATGACCTAAAGAAGATTATCGGTCAGACGAAAGCCATGCCCAAGACCAATCAGGTGGACATTAACAATCAGGGATTGACGGATGAACAATACGAGGAACTGGAAGACCTTGAAAAGAAATCCAAGAAACGCGGCAAGGACAAGCAGCCCTTGACGGAGGAAGAGAAGCAACGGCTGGCTGAACTGAAAAAGAAAAAGGAGAACCGCGAGGCAGCCATTTCCATCCTTCGCAGTATCTCTATACGTATGCCCCTGCTTATCTATGGTGCAGAACTACAAGACGAATCACAAGAGATCACGATTGACAACTTTGCCTCGCTTATTGACCCGCAATCATGGGAGGAATTTATGCCCAAGGGTGTGACCAAGCAGAAGTTTAACAGCATTAAGAGATACTACGACCCGGAGATATTCTGCGCGGCAGGCAAGCGCATCCGTGCAATGGCCCGTGCAGCGGACAAATTGAGTGTGGAGGAACGCATTGAACGCATCACAGATATTTTCAGCACATTCCGTAACCCGGACAAGGAAACTGTCCTCACCCCGTGGCGTGTGGTGAATATGCACCTTGGCGATTGCCTGGGTGGGTACAACTTCTTTGAGAAGGACTACGAAACCACATTGTCCGAGCCTCGCTTCATTGACCACGGCAAGGTGACGGCTAATGTATTTGCCGAAGATTCCCACATCCTTGAAATCAACTCCAAGTCTGGTTTGTATCCTCTCTACATGGCGTACAGCATTTATCGCACACGAGTGAAAAACTCTTTGTTTTCGGTGTCAAGCATAGAGGATGAGCAGCGTATCTGGGACAAGGTGGTGGCAGAAAACATCTTTGTCATCTGCAAGACTCCGATGGCTAAGAGCATCACAAAACGTACTCTCATTGGTTTCCGCAATGCGAAAGTGAATACCCGATACTTCGAGGACTTAATCAATCAAATCAAGAACAAGCCGGAACATTTCATCAAACAGGTAGAGAAATTTGTTTCCGATAGAACAGGAATAAAGAATATGAAGTTCAATGCAATAGTGGGAAACCCGCCGTATCAGGAAGTCGTGGCTCAAAAGGAAAGCTCCAATGGGCAAAAGGTTAGCGTGAGCATATTTCAATACTTTCAAACAATCAGTGACCGATTAGGTCGATACATTTCTCTTATCTATCCGGGCGCAAGATGGATTCATCGTTCAGGAAAAGGACTTGAACAGTTTGGACTTGCACAAATCAATGACCCGCATTTGTGCTTATTGAAGTTCTTCCCTGACTCCATGGATGTCTTCAAAGAAGTTGGCATCGCAGATGGTTTGTCCATAGTGATGAAAGATACGCAAAAGAATCGTAATGGATTCAGATATGTCTATTCTAAAAATGGCAGGGAAGTGTCAATTGATGCTAGCAACCCTAAGGAAGAATTGTTTTCATTAAATCCTCTTGATAGCGAAATTGCAGATTCTTTGAATCTCGCTATTGTCAAGTATGGATGCTTACATGATGCCGTACTGCCTCGTAGTTTGTTTTCTATCGAAAGTGATTTCGTAGAAAAGAATCCTGCGCTTGTGAGAGAATATCAAGAAGGTGATTACTTTGATTCAGAATTAGAAATAAAACTCTTCACGAATGATAAGGCGGGAAAGAGTGGCAGAGCCAGATGGTACATCGCAAATAAAGATGTTATCGCAACCGGCCTCGAGCACTTGAATAGATGGAAAGTCATCGTTTCTAGTGCCAATGCTGGCGGACAAAAACGTAGCAACCAAATAGCCATAGTGGATAACCATAGCGCATTTGGTCGCTCTCGTGTGGCGTTGAAAACATTTGCTACAGAACAAGAAGCCAGGAACTTTTTCAAATATGCTACAAGCGAGATAATCCGCTTTGCGTTCCTGCTAACTGACGAATCCTTGACCTCTTTGGCTAAGAAAGTTCCTGATTTGTTGGACTACTCAGATGAGAATGGCATTATTGATTACAATAGCGATGTGAATACCCAACTATATGATTTATTCAAAATTGACAAAAAGAATCAACAACATATACGCGATGTGTTAGCCTTGAAGAGGGAATAACTGATATGTTGAAAGTGATTGCATTCGTTCTCTTTATTGACTTGTTACGAGAAGACACAAATTATCATAGTATAAAAAAGCCACTTCTTACTTGACAATGAGTAATGAAGTGGCTTGGAGAATCTATGTTGATTTATCACATATTTATGTAATATAAGATTAATCAAGTCGTTCTATTTGCGAATCTGTTAATTTTATTGATTTTGCTGTAGTTGAAATGGTTCCGGATACTTTAACATTCGCACCATTTTCGAAAGCTTCAGTCACAATATGAGAATAGGTAGCGTTGTCAAGTTCAACTTTTACAGACACTTTTTGGTTCTCATCACCGATAGTGGCAACTGTTATAATAAGTTGTTTTCTGCTATCAATTTCAGGAGCCCCATTGATATTTGTTATTTTCCCGTAATAAGTTTTTGACACATTCTGCTCTTGAGTGGGAGTATATTTTTCTGCAATTTGTACTACAGAATCTATACAATGTGGATTTAATGTTAATTGCGAAACAGGATTAGCAACTATTGTTGGTATATCTAAATTCCATGCCGCCGAAATAGATACGTCGGAGTCACGATTATCCTCGTATAATTTACTCAAGAAATTTAGAAAATTGACACTAATACAGCCAGAAGCCACCTCATCCTCTAAACGAGAGCTTTTTTGTTCAATAGATTGCTGAATATTATTTATATTCTTTAGCATATTGATATTAATCTGTCGGTTGATAGGCAGGTCTTCAATAGTTGGATCAAATAACTGATATTGATAAAATCCTAAGGGAGATACAAGATTCAAGATATAACTACCAACTTCCGTTTGTCCAAATTTATAGGTAGCAATCTGGTCTTGAACCTCATTAATCATAACCTTTTTATGAAATTGAGAAGGATTGATTATATCTATATATGTCGAAGCCAGTAAGTTTCTGATGTTTTCAATATTATCAAACATCGCGTTGAACGAAATCGCACCAAGTGATGTGTTGTCATCGGCTATTCGCCATTTCAAAATATCACTAGAGGGATTAATCAATATATTAAACAAACCCTTTAATGTTGTATCTTCAGATTGAGCAATAACACTAAGTGATTCATACATAACTCTGTAAAAATCACTAAAATTCTTCTGAATTGGAATCATTATTGCATCATTCTCATCAGGAGAGGCAAATTGTCGAACTTGTCCGTCAAATAGACTAGGCAACTCTGTCCAATGTCTCAAAGTTAAGAAGCTACACAATTTTTCATTGTGAAGTTTATCTATAAGTTTCTTAATATCACTCATAATGCCTCCTGTTTTGAGATTCGTGACATGATCCCTTTAAGAGAATCTTTTGTAAGTAGATTCTGTGCTGGGATTTCTATATTTATTGTGCTTGTATTGTTTGTGTCTGGTTGCCCCTTAAGACTTATCCAATACGCACATTTTGTAATTTTAAGCCAATCAGAAGTTTGCTCCACCCATAGATTTTCATCGCTATACATCTGAACAACAACAAGTATTAATGGTATCATACGATGACTATCGATTAAAGACTTGTAGTTTTTGACCTCTAACGGATACGTTATACTTCCATCTTCATGTTCTACTATTTTTGAGAATGAAGATTTAAGCTGGATATCCAATGATGGAGAGTAATATGTACTATCATTATCGACCTTACCTTTACATTTGACAGTTACATCAACTCCATCATTATCATGACTAACTCTATCAATGCTATAACCATTTGCAGCACATAAAGCCCTAAGATATGCTTCACTCATATCTTCCATTTTAATAGTCTGTTGGTTAGGCATAAGCGTATATTTTATTTACATACAAATTTATTCTATATTGTTATTTGCCAGCAAACGAGAGTCTCATGCAATAGCACTACAACTTCCATTAGTAGCAATTTCTCCGAAGCAAAGGTACAAAAAATCCATAGTTAATCAGCATAAAATAGAATATACCAATAAGAAAAAAAGACGAATAAGCCCCAACATGCACAAGTAACAGAATATTTTTGTACTTTTGCACTCAAGAAGAAGCGTTCTTTTGATATGATGCAGAACAAAGCATAATACAGAACATCGCTCGTTTCTAAATCGTTACCTGTCAAGAAACGAATTTCTGCAAACCGTTAGTTTTCAAGCAAAAAGAAATATCATTATGTCTCGCCACATGGGTGGTCAAAAGAAAACTGCAACCGAGAGCCAAACCGACACCTTTCAGGAATTGGTTGTACTTTTGGTTGGAAGTGATGTGAAGTTTGTAGTCGTTCCGTTCCAAAATCTTTTGGGTATAGGGAAGGATTGGGGTGATGAATTCCTCTCCTGTTTTCATTCGATGCCCATCAATGTAAGCATGCCCATCTACCGTGATGATGTGCTGGGTATAGTCGAACGACTTGGCATCGCTATACGCCATGCCCGTAAAAATTTGGAAGAGGAAGAAGTCAAGGTATTTATTGGCTACTCTGTCTGCAGACTCTTCACGAATGGCAATCAACCGTTTTATCTGGTCTTTGGTGAGATGTGGGCGTTTGCCCTTCTCACCACGTTTGTCTTGGAAGCGGTTGTATGGATTCTCTTTGATAAGCCCCAAACGGAAGGCTTCGCTGACGTAACTCTTGAATCGTTTGTGATAATTGTGGATGGCTGCCTGACTACGTTCAATGAGCTTGCCTGTAGATGTGTAAGTCTCTTCTTCACGAATGAACATATCAAATTCATAGATGTGAGTAAGGGTTACATCATCGAATGTCTTGAATTTGCCGAAACGCTGAAGGGCTTTATAAGTGGTCAAATGTCCCTTGCGCGTTCCTTCTCTCATTTTGCGGGATTGAATACGTTCGCGCATCCATGCCATGAAGTTGCGTCGGTTGCTGCCATCTGATGACAGATAGGTTTTGAATTGTTGGGTGGTCATATCGTCACCATTTACTTCCATAGCAATGATGATACGTTCAAACTCCGTTACCTTCTTTTGAATCTGTTCGTTGAAAATGGCTGCCTTGGGATGGTTGATTACCTTACCATCCAGCCATTGAGTGGCATTCAGAAAGATACCGATTGAAAAGTAGAAACGTTCACGACCCAGACAGACAACGATTTCTACGGCTGCACAAGTGGTATCACTTGGCTCAGCGGAAATTTCTGGTTGTTAAGTTTTAAAATTAGCTACCTTTGCTTACCTTTGTTTTATGAAACCCGAACGACTCCTTCGTGCCATCCTTCCG
>ERZ834798.383-NODE-383-length-54278-cov-4.924386_pt1 | contig 54278 bp, 53 predicted proteins | sample MGYA00519689_ERZ834798 | MGnify/ENA primary metagenome ERZ834798 (study PRJEB31850, sample SAMEA3708761) | human gut metagenome | biome: human gut; feature: human-associated habitat; material: faeces | place: China | collected 2014 ...
TTCTTGGAAAATCATCTACCGAACCCGAAGGTGTAATTGAGAAGATTTCAATTAACTGTTCTTTAACAGGAACTCAAAGTTCAACGGGTAGAGGGGTTGCGATCAGAAATTTTGAAGCTGAAGCACGACAGATGATCTATATGCCTATTGAACAGATAGGAGATGAAGAACAACCCTTCACAGTAGGAGTTGAGGATGTATATGGGAAGCAGCAATACATTCATAGAATTGGAACAATCTACGCTACAAATTTTGGAATAGCCGGTGGAACTATTGCAATGACCTCCGATAGAGGGGAACAAAAAATTAATTCTGTCGACAGAATTCTTGTAAGTGACAGAGTTAGTAATATTGCAGGAGGCGCGTGGACTCCCGAGGGAGACTATGTCTCTACGATTTTGCCGGTTGTAGGAATTTACAACTGGAGCGATAGTGGAGCAGCCAGAGGAGACGAACGAGACATTGGAACGCAGTACGTAGGATTAACTGAGGGGATTCGAGTTCAAGCTTCAAAGGTTAATGAAAGCTATGGAATTTACAACCGTGGCGGAGTCCAAACTATAGAGTCCAAACCGACCGGTACAGATTTACGGGAATATGTAGATATACATGTAGAAAATTCCAAAGCAGGCAGCAGAGCTTTTTCTGTATTCGTTAATCCATTAATGGACGGAGATGCATTTGAAAAAGCAGAGACATCAACATGGCTAAAAGGCAATTTTCGCATCTTGAAGGGAGATGTCGTAGTAGCTAATACAATCGAATCTCAAAATATATATCCGAGTAATTCGACCTTATATTTGATAGCGGATGATTCTCACAGGAACCAATTGGTTTTAAGCGATAACGTTAACCTTATCGTAAGAAAGGGCGCAAGAGATGATGAGCTTTCTAAACTAACGACCCAACTAGTGTTGGGAGATGATAGGCAAGAAACAACTGCAACATATAACGTTGCGTTGGGAAAGTACAGCTCTATTAATGATCAAGGTGTATTCCGCGGTAGGGGACTGATTTCGGCTTATTTTGATAAAGATAGTTTCGAGGCAGCTAGAGCAAACGATACTGAAGATGTAAGCGGAGACGGTAATTTAAGATGGAATTTCGTTGGCAAAGGTTACGGAATCATAAGCGGCGGAGTTCTTATGAAGAACGTAGAAAAAACTCTGGCCAATAACAATTCTCATTTAGATGTTCAGATCCCTATATCCGCTGATGAAGTCCCTGATGAGCACTTTGCATACCAGATCATGCGTTCTGCCGTGAACAATCTATTTGTCAATGAGGGCATTGATAATATACGAGAGCGTGTAGATTTAGAAAAATGGGAAGACGAAAAAGGAGTCTACGAAAAATATAAGTACATAGCCGGTAAAGTTTATATTAATGAAGGCAAAATCAATGGCGGATATGAAGAAGAGTATTACTATGAAGATCCCGAAATAGTTGGCAACCAAAACAATATTCGGGACCCTCTGGACTTAGCCACTCTTAAATTGGTTCCCACTGATGGCCGGTTGGTAGACGAAAACGGCAATTTTACTTCTTACACGGCATCCGATAGAAAAGTCACTTTGGCTCTTGAGTCAAATCCTCGCACAAGTTATAACGCTGTATATTTAGAAAGCAAACCCAAAGACCCTGACTCATCCGGAGGATCAACAGAAAAGCCTAGCGATCCTCCCTTAGATACCAACATTGCGGCTGACGGGTCAGGCGATTTGGATAATTCAAACCCAGATGATTCCACCGATGAGGCACCTGCGGCAGGAACCTCTCTGACCTTGTTGGTACAGGACGGTAAACTCGGATATATAAACAAAGCTGGAGATTTCAAAGAAATAACAGTTAATGAGGAAGGTCAGTTCGTGGATGAAAATGGCTTTCCTTTAGATGTCACAGTTACCACCGACAATGCCAAAGCAATTTATGCTTGGGAAGGAGAAATAGGCGAAAAAATCTTTGAAGAGACTGTGCAGGAAAAAGAACCGCCTAAAGATCCTCCTAAAGAACCATCGTCTACTGTCGATGCTATCGACTCTGTAGCTTTGTCAGACTATTACCTTTGGCGCTTAGAAAATGAAACTTTGTACCAGCGAATGGGTGAAGTCCGAGATAGAGCTGATCTTGAAGGTGGGTGGTTCCGAGTATTGGCTGGAAAAAATACATTGGATAAAGGAAATCACTACTTTAAGCATAAATACTATGGTATTCAGCTTGGTTTTGACCATGTTTTTAATAAAGAAGATGGCGGAAGTTGGATATTAGGTGGCGGATTAACTTATACCCATGGAAAAACCGACCTAAGAAATAGTGGTAGCGGTAAAAATTGGCTTGGCTCAGTCTCTCTGTATGGAGTAAAAAAATTTAATAACGATGCCTACTTAGACTTAATTTTTAAAGCAAGCAGAATCCACCATGACTATACAGCGATAAGCAATAAGATGAGATATCTTTCGAAAGGAAAATATCATACATATGCTTATCAGATTGGCGTGGAGTTTGGCAAAAAGTTCATGGTGAATGATGAGTGGTATATTGATCCACAGTTGCAATTAAATTACGGTCATATTAAAGGAACCAAATGCAGAACTAGTTCAGATATAAACGTCAGAACTTCCGGACTCAATAGTCTGATTGGGCGCGCTGGGATTTCAATCGGACGTGAATTTAAAGAAGGAAGTGCTTTCGTAAAAGTTGACGCTCTGAGAGAGTTTTCAGCGAAGTACAAAGGTACTTATGCACTAGATTCAGGAACCAAAAACAAAACCGAAATAAGCCTAAAAGATACATGGGGTGAGATAACTGTCGGCGGTAGTTATAACTTCCGCAAAGATGTGTTTGGTTTTGCTCAGGTAAAACGCTCTTTCGCTTCCGATGTCAAGCAAGAATATCGAGCAGACATAGGTTTGCGTTATGTTTTCTAATTTCAAATAATGTTAAAGGGGTTGGAGTTTAAAACTCCAACCTGAGAATCTTATGAAAAGAAAATTGTACTTTTTATGTCTGATCGCCAGTTTATCTTCTGCAGCTCTGGCTCAAACAAACACTGTCCAAGACGAATTAAAGACCGTTCCGGAAAACAGAATTTTTGTTTCACACTCTCAGAAATCAGGAACCTTCCCATTATATCTAGAGACGGGGGAAGCAACCGGAGAATGCGGAATAGGATTATGGTTAGACGGCCAACTAGCTATGGTTCTTTACCCTCAAGAACGTTCGGTACTTTACCTTTCTTCTGGTTCTCATGAGTTGAGAGCGTCTTTTGAACCGCTTCCTGAAAAGCCTCAAAGTGAAGAGGAGAAGAAGCACTTTAAATACTGTAAGAAGAATAAACCGGAGACCTTAGGGTTCGTTAAAACAATTGAGGGCAAGCCCGGAGAACAGATTCTTGCAAAAGTTCGATCTAATCAGGGTTATCTATATCGCATAAAAACTGTAAGAAAAGACAACCAAGAAAAACTGTGAAATTGATTTTTTCCTTTATCCCACTTTAGCGTTCTGAAGATAGGATTGCGTTGAGATTAATGGAAATAAAAGTTGTTGTTATTGTTTTATTTAGATCATAAAAAATTTGAAAGTTTCCTCGGTTTATAAAGGGTCTGGGATGTTGCAAAACTGATATCAATTTTGCAACATCCCCTTCTTTTTGAGGCAATATATATTTGAGTTTTATCGGCTTGTGGGCTTCAGCTGATAAACCTTGGAGAAGTCCACGTCTCTGGCAACAAAGATGCCGACACGTTCGCCCTGATTCTTTGTGAGCGTCGGAGGAATGTTGCCTGACTGACGCATAGCTTCCTGAATGATTTGATTCATACCGTCTTCACTGTTCTGATAGTAATTAACGCCGCCGTTGTTTTCCGTTTGTTTGGTCATAGCGAAGTCAAAACCGTCCTGAATCAAAGTAAAGAGCAGTGCGTTTCCGAAGCGAGCCCACCAATGGAAGTCAATTTCTCCGGCCATGCCCGAACCTCCAAGAGCATCGGTTGCCGGACTGTCGATATTGACGCGTACGCCTTTAGGCGTCTGAATCTGCGTCCACAGAACGAAAATTCGGTTCAAACCGTTTTCTACCGCTCCCTTGTACTCGCCGATTGCTTTTGAACCACGCTCAATCAGAAGTACGCGACCGTTCGCACTGTAAACGTCGCGGGGGATGACGCACGAAGTCATGCCGGGAACCGTCGTATCAAGCTTGGTTTCTAAAACACAGTCTATGAACGTGCCTTTAGGAAGAAGCAGATTTCTGTCCGGCATCATGACGGCACTGGTTGGAGGAGTTGAAACGCTTGAGAGCAGTCCGCCTAATTTTCCGCCGGAAGATCGCCCGGAACCCGAGTCGTAGCCCTCTTCACGGAGGGTGGCTGCAAATCCCTTTCCCCCACTTTCCTCCGTTCCCTGTAAGGCTCCTCCATCGCCCATCATGGGGGCCATGTTTCTCTTTTCAGCGAGTGTCGGTTCAGGTTTTTCTTTGGTGCTGTTGACCATCGGACTGCTTGCAGCTTGCTGCGTCTGTATCGCCGGAGGCTCCTGAATCAGCCCAGGCTCTTTTTCCGGTTTCGGCTCAGCCGGTTCCTTTATCACCACGGGTGCGGGCGGCGCCTCCGGCGGCTGAATCTGCGAGAGAGGAGGAAGCGTGAGCGTGCGTCCGGAAAGCATCGGAGTTGCTTGCTCCTGCTGCTTAGGCTGCGCGTTTCTCGAAGAATGCTTCTGATAGAAACCGAAGGCAATGCAGACAAGCATAAGCACGACTAACGCTGCCATCAAAGCCAAGTTTCTGTTTTTTGTCGGGGATGATTTTTTCCCGGCAACGCTCGGGATTCCGATTTCAGCAGGATTGGGTTGAGAACCGGAAATCTGCGGTGTTGTGTTTTCATTCATTTAGTTCACCTCTTTGACGAGTTCTCGTTTCAGCCCGGGCACCGACACACCCGAGTCGTTCGGAGCTCCGCCGCCGCTGTAGGTTTCGTTGTAAATGCCGACGACAGCTTGTCCGGCTCGAAGTCTCAGTTCTCTGTAAACGCCGTGAACAACGAGCCAGTCGCCTTTGATGTGAGAGTTAAGCAGTGTTTCCTCTTCGTTCTCAGAGACTCTGTACACAGCCGGAAAGTCGGTGTGCCGGTCAAACTTCAGGTACGTGAACCTTCCGTTGTCAAACACTTCTAGAGGTGCGATTTCTTTTGAAAGAGGAGAGGAGCCGAAATTTTCGCTGTAAAACTTATTAACTTCAGATCGGTTCTCGGAATCGGTCTTATCGGAAATCTCTTTATCGGATTGGTTCAGCAGAGAATCCACGGTTTTCTTGTTTGCATTCTCCTGAGCTTTGGCCGCTTCTTCCAGCGGATACCGGAAGGTCAGGTTGTAGGTTGCCTTGGCTCTGGAACCGGGATGCACATCAAAGAGATACGTATGTTTATCCGTCACAATCACAAGATTGGTCGCTCCGTCGAAATCTTTAGGTTTAAGAAAGAAATTATTGCCTCGGGCTTGAAACTCCCAAGCGGTTGAATACCCGGAACCGAAATCGCGAATCTTTTCTCCGGGAGAAAATGTGATGGTTGTAATCAGCCCGTTTGCGGCCCGGATCGGATACACCTGACCGGGTTTGTAGTCTGTGTACATCACTCGTGCGTCATATTGACTTGCTGTCGGACGCTCAAGGGCATTAACTGAAAGTCCGCAGCCGAGGAAAGATGCAGCCAGCAAGAGACAGCAAAGACTTTTTCTCATGGCGCGGCTCCCTCAATGATCGGGTCAACTCGGTAGCTTGTGACCGTGAAACCAAATGGGTTTACAAGCCGCTGTGCCTCTTCCATCGAATAATTCGGGTTGTATTCATATCCGATGGTGGCACGCCAAGAATTTCTGGCTTCTTCATTGTTGCTGTACGTATCAACAAGGCGTTTGGTAAAGCGGACGGTTGCGATTCCGTTTCCGTTGGGAACGACGGACTCAACATTGCAGATGATCTTCTTTTTGTCTTTAAGAAGGTTCTGAAGGGACTTCTTATTGTCCAGCCCGTACTGGTGGTCATAAGGGTTGAATACTTCAGGAACGCTCATCAGGCGGACTCGCGCATGGTCGTTTTCCAGCGTGCGGTAGTCGTAGCTTTCATGGCTCTGCGTGTACAGATTGAGCCAATACTTGTCCATCATCTCATCGACCGGGATGTTTTGCGGATCACGGATGTCGATCACCCGGGTAGTGCCGTTGCTCTTATCCAGCTCGACGATAAAGGGATAAGCCTCCTTTTTCACCGCGATCACAATGCAGATAATGCTCACCAGCACTAATAGGCACCCCATGATCTTGGCGGCTGTCCAACCGGCTTTGGCCTGTTTTTCCTTCAGCGCCATACGCTCAACGGTCCAATCTAGAGCTTCGTGATAGGGATAAGCCGGTTTGTTCACGGTTTCTTTTGCAGCTGAAGGAGCTGTTTCTGCTTGGGGCGTTGGTTTCTTTTTCTTGAAAAACATATTGTTTCCTATCTGTATAATATTCGTTATCTAAAAATTATCTTTTAGGAGAAAGATATGGCTTCTTTGACATTACGAAGAGTCGGGGGATCGGTAGTAGCCACATTTCCCAAGGCTTTACTTGAACTTTTGAACGCAACAGAAGGCGACACCGTTGAATATACGTTTGACGACGGCAAGCTGATTATTGAGTCCAAACAAAAGAAACGCAGAAAACTTCCGAAATATGATCTCAGCCAACTCCTCGAGGAGCACAAACAGATCATGCCTTTGCTGGAAGAAGAGTATGAAATTTGGGGAAAAGATAAACGTAAGGGCACCGAATTATTATGAAAAAGGTACTTCAACAAGGTGACATCATACGTATTCCTTTCGATCCCTCGCTGGGACAGGAACAGCAAGGCGTTCGTCCAGCGCTTGTAGTCAGCGTTCAGCCAGTGAACGCTCTTTCTAACCGCGTTATTGTTGCGGCTATCAGTAACGGTGCGGGTTTTAATCGAAAGTACGGTCTCGTCGTTCCTCTCATTGGAACGGGACTGCAAACGACCGGTGTCATTATTTGTGATCAGCTTCGCACGATGGACGTCCGAGCAAGGGAAGCGACTTTCATTGAGACCGCTCCTCAGTATGTTGTTGATGAAGTTTTGGGCAAGCTTGCAGCCATTCTCGGAATAGAGGAGTAAGGTTTTCATTGCTCCGTCTCCTCATAACCGAAACTGAAATTCCGTGTAACTCGGTCTTTTCCAAAGTTGAGTTTCGCTTCTTCTTTTTTCTGCATTGCTTCCTTTTGTCTTTGCTGTGCAAATTCAGTTACCGGTATGCGAATGCCGGAAGGTGTCGGCGGTTTAGTGGCGCCGCAGCCGGTTAGAACAAAGGCTGTAAAAGCGCCGGTTAAGATTGAATAGAGAAGTTTTTTTGATTGCATGGTTCACTCTTCTTTACTTCTGTTTTTTTAAGATTTCATTGGCGATCCGTTCGTTTTCCCGGCTTTGAGCCTCGTTCACTTGCTCTGAAGAACCGGCAGCCTGAGAGGGCTGAGGAACACTCTGTTCGGGAGACGGAGTGTTAAATTGGGCTCTTTGGTCAAATTGCGAATGATCCGCAGAGAAATCAAAAACCGGATCTGGTGAGCCGGAATTGCCGGTCGCTGCTGAAGCTGACACTCCTGAAGGAGATGTCGGCTGAACGACGGAGGGCTGCTGACTTCCGTATGCAGCGCCGACTGCCGCAGCATTGGCGGCCGCCACTTTTTCCTGCTGAAGCGTCTGGTTCATGTTTGCCGGGCCTGAAAATGCAGGTGCAGGGGCGCCTGAAGAGCCGGAAGCACTTCCTCCTGACGGGCCGGAAGAACCCGCGTTTGTCGGAGTTCTTAATTTGTCCGGGTCGGTGAAGAACTGTCTGACCGCACCTGCCGCGTAACCGGCAGTCGCTGCTGCAAATGAACCGGGATTAGTAAGGCCGCCGCTGCCTAAAAGGTGCTGTGCTTGTGACTTCAGGGCGTCACGGTTTTCTTTAGCGTAATCCGTATCCTGAGCATTGGCGCGACCGTACATACCGCCCGCGTACCCCAGCATGGCGCCGCCCGTGACGGCTGCCATTGTTCTTCCGAAACTTTGCAGCATACCTGCCACCGAGGCAGCCTGAAGCGCAACACCTCCGGTAAGACCGGCGGCAAATGTGGGGATAGATTTCACAACTGTTGCAAGAGCTAGAACTACAACGGCAAAAACACCTAAGTTAACTAACAGAACTCCATAGTCTTTTCCGCCTTCGGCAGCTATCGCAAACTCGGTTATTTGATCGATTCTCTCTGCAAAGATACCGTTAATCAGTGAGAGTGTTCCTGCCACTGCGACAAGAGTAAAGGCCCAGCAGACCACTGCTCTGAGCCAACCGTCGAACCACGTCCGCGTTACGGTGAACATCAATGTGCAAATAAACAGCGGCCCGAAAGCCAGCCCCATGACAAGAAAGATTTCATAAAGAAGCAAGTAACCGACAGCGAAAAACATGAAGTAAATGCATACCACCAGCATAAGCACCATGAGTAAAATGATGAACAGACTCGTGGCAATGCTTTCACCGATGGACCAAACGCTCCAAGAGCTGTTCGACCAAATGTTGTAAATGGCCTGAAAGCCGTTCATAAAGGTTTGCCATGTCTGGTCAGCAGCTCCCCAAGCGTTATTTATGTCACTTGCGGTCGTGCCGTGGGATATTGCATTCAACAGCAGGTTTTCGATGCCATAGACCGCCGGGATAACATAAGTCACGAAATTTGCGGCATTCAGTCCGAAAAAAGCGACCAATACAATCTTTACGCATTGTGTGATCAAGTCGGGTATCGCGCCTTCCGCCCGGCCTGTCGTGATCTGATAGGCCCGGGCAAAAAAGTAGATCATGATGCCGGTGTAAATAATCGGACTGATGCTCGAGATGATCTCGCCTGAAACGGAATTGGCAAAACCAGCCATTGTTCCTCTGACTTGATTCCCGAAGGCTTCAAAAGTCCCCGCCATAGGATTCTCCTTTTAGTTTTTCGGCGGACGAATGGCCCGTTGAATATCCGCTTGCGTCATTCTGGGGAACATTTTTTGATGCGCTTCTCTTTCAGCCTGTTGACGTACCAGCTCGTTTTGCTTATTCATCTGAGCCTGTTGGAACTGTGCAGCCAACTGAGAGGATTGAAGCGCAACTTGCTCGGCCTGAATGCGGGCGGAAAGATCGGCAATGGATTTGGCATCCGTTGCGGTGTTGATCCGACTCATTAGCGATTCAATGTTTTGAAGGCGCTGGTTGGCGGTATTGGCTGCTTCTTCCAAAACTGCCTGTTGCTCCGCTTCAAATTCGCGAGCCTTCAGACAGTTTTGCTTGACTTCCCCGTCAAGATTGCTGCACGCGTCTCCGAGCTTAAGCCGGTTAAAAATATCTCGGCCCAAACTGCTGAGTGACGACGTGCCGTTCATTATTCCGTTGAGACGACTGCGGGCGGAGGTTGGTATCAGACTTCTCAGATTCAGGTTGTAATCCACCAGTCCCAATCCGCGAGTTCCGGTGAAGTTTTGCAGCGTGTTGACTGCCGTGTTGTACTGCTGAACCATGTTCGAGTACATCTGCTGCATCTGCGTGAGCTGCTGCACCATTTGTGCAATGGCAGCCGCATCCACGGTAGGGATGCCGGAGGCTAAAGCGGATGTGCCGGAGCACAAACCGGCGGACAACATAAGGGTGGCTATTACTTTTCTATACATAAGTTGTTCCTCTCCATTAAGATTTATTTGTTATTTGCAGAGCATCCAAATGAAAACAATCGGGATCAGGCAGAAAATTCAAGAGGTTTGGCATCGACGGGAAATCAGTAAACTTGAAGATCTTTTTTTCCAAGCGGCGCAAGAGGCCCCTTCCAATCAACTTCTTCTTAGTGAAGAAAATTCCCAAAATCTTCTTTCGTTTCTTGCTTCTTTGAATCTTGTTGGTGTACGTCGGTCGGATGAACCTTTTGATATTTGCGCAATAACTTCCTTGCTTGCCGGTCGTCCACATCCTTTCAATGTGAAAGATGTTGCCTTTGATATCCTCGAAAAGCTTTATTTCGTAAAGCACTTGAAGCAATACGTCGTGGACATAAGACAAGGAGAAATTGAGTGGCAAAAGCTCTCTGCGTACCTCAGGGCAGACGTTAGACCCCATATGCTTGCCGGACACCCGGATATTCAAAAATTTCAGTGGGCCCCTGAACGTGCGGTATGGAGCAATGCTGATGGCTCTCACAGAACATTTAAGTTGCGCTTTCTTAGCAAACTTTTGAATAAAGATTGGAAATTTCAAGCGCATATTTCCTCCTTTTCCATAAACACGGAAAAAGCCCTCGAGTTTTGTCGCGATAACTGGTTTTTGTTACCGGACAACCCAATATTTGCAAGTGAAATTTTTAATTTGATCAGAGAGATAATTGGCCGGAGATTTGAATACCATGATCTTTTTCCGGCTTTAAAACGTCGGTACCCTTCGCGAGATCGTTCATACAATGTTGTTGAGTTGGACTTCGCCTCCGGTTCGTTTACAAGCGAAACCAAGTACTTTGATCTGATGAAACTGCCGAGCGATCTTTTGTTGCCAATTAGGGCCAAAAGACAAGGCTTATTTTTTCTTAATAGCTTCATTACAGAACTCCTTTTACGGCAGCAACAAAACTCTGAGAAGCTTCTTCCTTAGCAACTTGGTCACAGCCGAAGTAGACATCTTTCCCGATGGCTTTTAACTTTTGGAGTTCCGAGACGATTTCGTATCGGTTTGAAATCATCACATCTTCTATTTCTTCATCCAAATGGATAATGACTCCTTGGAATTTGATAAATGACAATTTGTTAAGAAGCTGTGGAAAAAAATTAAGACTTTTGCCGGGTAAAGAATTGGATTGGCTGCCGGAACCAATTTCTAAAACTGTTAACTGGGAGGACCAATTCAGAGAGAATTGCTCTAATTTTTCAAAACACTCTGAAGCTGTTACTGAGCAGGGAATCACAGGAGCATGAAATTCGGCCTGCGCAACCGTTAACGGATAATCGGTGTCATAACTAAATGGTCCGTTCTGGCTGATCCAAAGAAATTTCTGATTGGATTGTTCAATAACTTCCAGAAAGCGCAAACCGACTGAGTACTTATCGCCAATAAGAACGTTTCCTTCTTCACGAGGTTGCTTAAAACGGTAAAGAAGCTTTACGCGCAAAGCCAGTAAGTTGGACAAGTATTTAAATCCGAATGAATCGGACAGGCGCCTCGCTTCTTCGCAATTTTCGCTGATTCTCTCGAGAAGCAGTCTCTTATCACGAGGGAAAATAAAAGGACGGCTGATTATCTTTTTTAACTCGTATATCTCTGCGTCACTGAAAACAGCAGAAACATCCTTGAAAAATGCCGAGATCAGCCGATCCTGACACCTAAAATTTAAAGAATTCATGCCTCCTCCTTTTCGCTAGTCGGAAGAGGTTTGTCCCCCGAAGAAATAAGGAATCCAAACTTCAGGGTCGTCTCCCACGAGAGAAAATAGTTTTTCTCCGAACTTGGTGGTTCCGGCAGTCCCGGAAAAAATCTTCAGAGCACGTTTGAAATTTCCGAGATCAAGCCGAATCATCACGGACACAGGCCCCTGCTTAATCAGCATCAGACGGCTTTGTGTATCGAGGCTCTTGATGATCGAAAACTCGTCCTTCGTACACTTGAACCCTTCCGTGTAATCCTTTTCATTCGCGTAGGGATTGGGCAGGTAGATTTTTGTAGCCGTGTTGTCCACAAACGCGGAACCTCTTTCGCTTTTCAGAACGTCTTCAGGGGACTGAGAAGCAAACACAAAAATACCGTTCTGCTTACGAATCGTCTTGAGCTTGTCGAACGCAAACTGAGCCGTAGCCGGGTCGGAGAGATACTTCCAGAACTCATCCATCACAATGATGGTTCGTCTCTTGTCCTTCATTACCTGAGTTTCAATCAGATAAAGGAGAATTTCCGTAATCGGGCCGCGGACATCCTCATTTTCCAAAAAGTCCGTACCGTCAATTCCGAAGTTGGGAAATTCATTGAGATCGAGCGTGTTGATTTCATTGTCAAAGGCCCATGCGAGAGGCCCCGTTTCAATCCACTTAGAAAGGCGCATGGTAAGCGAGTTCTGCGCGTCTTCCACACGGTCGCCCGTCTGAAGGCTTTGCGGCAGCACAGCAAGTCTTCGGTACTTAGCGGGCATGGACATGACCGTCTCAACTGCTGTTGCGATCCGCTGCTCATCCAACGGAGTGATCTGAAGTCCGTCGCGTCCGATCAGCCGCTTTGTCCATCCGATCAAAAACTGGATGTTTTCTGTTGTCGGTTCCAACTGGAAGGGATTGATGCCGGAAGGTTTCCCGTTTTCAATTGCCAAATATCCGCCGCCCATCGCTTTAATGGCTAGCTCGGCACCTTTGTCCTTGTCGAATAAGATGACCGAGAGCTGATGGTCTTTATCGCGATACTTTTGCGCCGAGCACAAAAGGAAATTCAGCAATACCGTCTTGCCCGCGCCGGATGCTCCGAGAATTGCCGTATTCCCAAGCGGCACGTCTCCCAAAGAATCCTTTTCGGGATCGGTGTAATGAAAATTAAAGTAATACGGCTGATCGCTCGGCATTTTCATTAACGCGACGGCTTCGCCCCAAGGGTTTCGGTCGCGTTTTCCGCATGGAAAATTATGAAAACTAGCGAGATGAGCAAAATTCATACTTGAGATTTTTGCGACCCGCGAGCGGTCCTTTCTCCCGGGAAGCTGATGCAGATAAGACGTAACCAGCGCCAGAGTGGATTTGATCGGTAAAAATCCCGCGTCCTGCAATTTTTTTACCGAGTCATTCGCATGGGCAACAACGGTATCTTCGCTGCCGAATACAAGAAGCGAATAGCTGTAGTCGCCGATGACAATCTGACCGTTGGCGACCATATCGCGTGCCAATGACAGCAGCTGCATTTGCGAAACGGCATCGTCTTGAGCCGACCTTAATTGGTTTTGCTGCAACTTCAGAGCCTTGAGTCCCTTGTTTTTGGATAGGGCCGTAAAGGTCTGCGTTTCAATAAAGGGGTATGAACTCTGATCGAAATTAGTGTTGTAGAGCAGTCCGTCAAGCAGCCGGGAATACGTTGCCATCGGATAATCTTTAAGCTCTATCGACTGCACATAGGACTTTCCCAATGCAGTTTGAAATTCAAGGGTATCGGCTCCGCCGAAAACCTGAACGTTCCCCAGTGCTTCGTTTAGCGGCATGAAAGGCACTCGGACTTTCTGCCATTGCCCGGTCAGCAAGTAATTGTAGAAGGAGAGCTGATGGGAAAAAATAATTCCTTGCTCGTCTGAATATTCTCCAAGCACTGCGGGCTCGTAATCCCTAAGTGAACTTACCAGCTGATCGAAGACTTTTCCGAAAACCTCCAAGCGCTCTTTAAGTTCCTCCCGGATTTCCGATTCTTTGTAATTATCCCTCTTCAATGCCGTCGCTTTATGGCTGACCAACGACACATAAAGTTCGGTCGCCATCAGATTGTTTTCCGAGATTTCACGGTTGTAGGCGCGAACAAAGTCTCTGACAAAACGGCTGCTCGAATTCTCGTCCGGCACAGAAAGTTCGTCGTGAACAACGCGCCGAATTCTGTGCACTTTCAGTGACATTTCGTCCGTGGAGGACGCGCTTGCCATCACTTTTAAGAAGTTATTCTGGCGCTCCGCGTCTCTTTGGAGCGCTTCGTTGGAAACCGCCTCAAAAACCTTTCCGGAAATCTTTACAGTCGCAACCAAATCTCCTTCACGACAGATCACAACGCCGGGCGCAATTACTGCTGAGTAGGGAATAAATTCCGAGAGGCTTTTTTCAGAGTTTTCAAGTGCTTTACGTTGGGCAAACATGGTTTACTCCTTGCTCTTTTCAAGGATGAAAAGCTCTTTTTTTTCTTGTTTTGGGCTCAGACTTGTGACGTTTCCCCAGTACCGTCGGTTAAAAGAGCGAACGAGATTGATTCGCGCATAGGAAATCAGCTGCGAGAAAATCTGCTCATCTTTGTCGGCGACGGTCTTCAAATAAAAATGCGTGATAGGCGTAATCAAAATCAAAGGAATCCAAATCCAGATTGCCAAAAGCGAAACGACGCCGATATTGAGCACAAATACCTGGAGGGGAACGCCCCCGATGCAAGCGGGGCGCGTCGCACCTTTAAACAAAGGGCTCGATGTTTCCATTTAGCCCACCAGCAATTCAGCCAGCCATGGAGCTGCGGCAATTAAACAAGCGCCTAGGAAGGGGCCGCCAACCGTCTGAATATTGGCATGGGTATACAACATTCTGTAGCCTGCCCAAATAATTGCTCCTGTGACGATTAAAAGAGATGCGCCTTGGAATACACTCAAAATTGTTTGGAGCGTATTGTTCAGACTCTGAGTTCCGGCAGCAGCCAGTGCCGGGTCACTCAGAATCAACGCGGCCAGCGCAGCGGGGAATAAGAAGTTGTTTTTTTTCATAGTTAAACTCCTAAAGTTAATCGGATTAAAAAATCAATCCGGTTGATGAGTTGTCGCCTGTAGCGACAAGGGTTGAAGAATCTTTTGATTTCGTTTCAGCTTCCCGGATGGACGGAACGACAGGAGCTGTTAAGGTTGAAATGCCGGCATTGGCGCGCACCTTATCCACGTAGCCGTGGCGGTAGCCGGTCTGAAAATTTCCTGAGTAGTAGCAGCTCAAGGCATCGTGAAGCGAATTGCTGCCGCTGCGGTTCTGTGCTCTTTGGTAGCAGTCGGAAAGGATTTTTGATGCTGCCTTTAAATTGGTACAGGCATCCAGTGCCCCGGAGGCATTGATACCGAGCTTGGAAAAATTCTTTTTATTGATTTGTGCCAAACCGACTGAATAGTTTTTTCCTTCAAGTTCCAGCTGCGCAATGATTGCCATCGCCTCATGGAATGCTTTCGGCTGCCGAGAACCTCTTCCGACAATGCCTATGGCATAAGGATTAAAACTAGATTCGGTTCTGACCAATGCGCGCAGCGTGTCTTCAGAAACTTCCGGTGCGCAGCGTTTGGCCAAATCCCCGAAATCATCGGCTTGAGATGAGAGGGAAAGAGTTGCAAGGATGAAACCGATAATTAACCTTACACGCAGGCCGCGTTGATTAAAATTTGGCTCTAATGAGGATGATTTTTTATGAGCAACGAGAAGCTTAGTTACAAAGGGTATGAAGGTTCCGTGGAAGTTAGTCCGGACGGCCGATTTACGGGCAAAGTTCTTGATATCCGTTGCGGGTTGATTTATGAAGGCCTCACCCTTTTGGAGCTTCAAGATGCTTTTCAAAGCGTCAGTGACGCATATCTTGATTACTGTTCGAGCAAAAGTATTAGGGCTGAAAAACCTTCTTCCTTCCCAGATGTGCTGAGTACAAAACTTTGCAAACCTTATGACCCAGTTGATTTTCTTGAAAGCGAAGAGGACTGCGCTCTGTACCTTCATTTTTGCGCAGAGGAAGACCTCGGAGATGGCTCTTTGAAAAAAGCGGCTGCACTTGATATTGAAAAAGCTAGAGGTAGAAAAAAGGCAAATCAGAAGACCTACAAAGAAATCTTGGAAAGAGACTTCGGCGGATTGGATGAAAAATCCTGAACTCCGCAAAGGATATGATGCGGCCAAAGCAGAGCTTAATCTTTCATTGGTGCTACAATGTAGGCATTCTTTAGAAGGAGATTCTATGAGTACTGCCGACTCTTTTATTCGGGTTCGACTCGACAAAGAATTGAAATTGGAAGCAAGTGAGATTCTTTCGGCTATGGGTCTTTCCATATCCGACTTGGTACGGATGACCTTGATCAAATTGGTCAATGAGAGAGACATTCCCTTTAGTACATACGTCCCAAACAAAGAAACCATCGAAGCGATGAATGAGCTGGAGGCAGGAAAAGGAAAAAAGTTTTCTAATTTCCAAGAATTGCTCTCGGCAGTGGATAAAGAATGCTGAATATCGAGGCTTCGAGTCTTTTTTTGAAAGACGTTAAAAAAATGGAAGCACAAGGAAAGAGGATGGAACTGCTTTCTGAAGCAATTGACATGCTTCTCAAAGAAGTTGAGATTCCGGTTCAATTCAGAGACCATAGTTTGAGCGGCAATTGGAAGGGATATCGCGAACTTCATATCCGCCCCGATTGGCTTCTCATTTATAAAGTTGAATACCCTTTGCTCAGGTTGGCAAGAACCGGAAGTCATTCGGAACTGCTTTCCAAGGTTAAAAGGTAATTTTTTTCTATTGCGCATTTGTTTCTCTTGGGTTGAGACTCATTGGTCAGCGCCCTCTTAGAGCGCTCACCGATGAATCCTTCATTCATCGGGGTTGTGCGGACTCCTTGAGGAGCCCGCGTTTGTTTTTAGATTTGTTTAGAAGCGGTATCTGGCCTCGAACTTGAAGGCGTGGTCTGCTTTGCCTTTGGTGCCGCCCGTGAATCCGTAACGGACACCAAACGTTGCCGGACCTTTATCGGCCTGTACGCCTAAGTTCACGTTTGTGCCGAATTTGCCCGCAAATTCACCGGAGAGCTTGTCGCTGACACCGTTGAAGTTGCTGAGTTTCGTCTTCTGTTCGGTATCCCCGAACTGCGGGATGAGGGTCAGATCAGCTTGCGGACGAACATTCCAACCGGAAGCAGTCATAATGTCGCCACGAACCGCAACGCCGATAGGCAGCTGGAAAGTATTAGTGGCATCAGGTGTGTTGCCCCAAACCTTCTTACCGTCCACCTTGGTGTCGTAGCTGCCGGACTTGGCCCACACATAACGCAGTCCTGCGTGAGGAATTACGTTTGCCTTGCCGACCGGCAGATTGGCTTCGGCTCGAGTGCCGAGACTAAACAGATTTGTCTTGACATCAGCATCGGCCTTGTTGAATCCAGCTGCATTAATCGACTGTGTAATATCAGAGGAGTTGTGCATCCAGCTCAAAGTTCCGATCAGATTGACTCTATCGACGGGAGCGTAAGCGCCGTAAGCGTGCAGACCGAAGCTGTCATACTTGTTCTTGGTCTTCAGCACGTCGCCGGTGGAATCAAGTGAACCGTGGTTGTAACTGAAAGCGCCGCCTAAGATGACGGACTTACCGGCAAACTTGCGGTCATAGCCCATAACAAGACCATAGGCGTTCGTATCGAATCCGGCTTTAGAAATACCGGTGGCACTCAGGCTCTTGTACTTCTGCTTACCTCCGATAACATCGACCCAAAGATCGTTTCCGCGATCCCATTCGCGCATAACACCGTACTCGGTAAAGGCTTCGTTCCGCATGGAAACTCTGCCCTCGATGGAGTCGGCAGCCGTGTTGAGGTCGTTCATGGAAACGCTCATAGCGCCGCCCGCAAAGGCGATATTTGCTACAGAGTTGATGACTTTGGTCTTACCGGCAATATCCAGCTCTTTATCTCGCAGAACGCGGCAAACAAATTCGGCTCCTGCGTCACCGCTCTTGCAGTGCAGCAGATCGTCGTTAGCAATGTTGGGAATGGCGATGTCAGGATAGACAGTGCGGACATCGGCCAGCGTTGCATTGACCCAAATCTTGCTCGGATCGTTGTGCAGCGTCAGAATCCAGTTGATGCCGGAGCCGTCCTGTGGAAGAGCGTAAAGATTGTCGCCGGTCCAGCCGCCCGTCCACATTCCGCCGGATTCATTTCCGCCGGATTCATTTCCGCCGGTGATGTAGCCGTTGACGATTGTGTAGTCGCCCACTTCTTCAATATTGCCCAGAACAAGGTTTGCACCCGGTTCGACAGTCACTTTCGCAATATCGCTTGTGGTATTGAATGCGCTCTTACCGTCTGTGAGGATGGAGCTGTCAATAACGGTCAAAGAGTCTTTAGCGAAATACAAATCACCGTTTCCGATCTGGACGTGATTGTCTTTATCCGTCCAAACGTTGGGACCTACGGAAATTCCTCCTCCCGGGCCCGTTGTCACGTTATTGGTAATAACCAATCGGCTCGGTGTGCCGCTGGGCACCGTCGGAGATCCGATAGAGTCGGCCCAATCAAGACCGCCTTTGGGTCCCAAGTTCAAGTCGCCGTTATTCTTCACGTAGATATTCGTGTCGATAACGTCGCCCGTCGGATTGATCTCGGCTTTAACGTGATTTTCTTCGGTCGGTTCTCTGTCGTTTCCGATAATAAGGTCTCCGCCGTTAAGATCGGTTTCCTCGGCTTTCAGACTGCCGCCGTCGATCTTGACAAGGCCGTCATCAATGGTGAGTTTGCCCGTCTCAATATCTCCCGTGTTGTTCACATCGCCTCCGGCCACAACGACGTTGTTCCAAATGGACGTGCCGGAGTTATTGTGTTCGCCGTTCGGGTCAATCGTCAGGATGTCTCCTTTCTCGTAACCGGAATTATTCGACGTACCGCCGCCCTGAATCGTCATATCGTCGTATTCAGATTTGCCTTGATTGTCGAGTGCCCCGGAAACAAGGGTATCGGTGACCTTGGTGGCGTCAATTTCACCTTTATTCGTCTTCTCGCCATCAATGACATACTTATCATTGATGGTTTCTTTGCCTCCTTCTTCGGTAGTGGCCGAGCCTCCGACCTGAACGGTTTGGTTGTTCCAGATCGAGGTTCCTGAATTGATGTGCTCACCGCCGTCTTCGATGATGAGGATGTCTCCTTTCTCGTAACCGGAGTTGTTCGACGTACCGCCGGAAGCGACGGTCATATCGTCGTAGTTTGAGGTTCCTTGGTTATCGAGCGTCCCGGAAACCTGAGTATTGGCAACGCCTGTTGCGTCAACTTCGCCTTTGTTAATGCGGTCGCCCGCAATGTCATAGGTTCCGTTGATCGTTTCCTTGCCGCCGACTTCAACAGTTGAAGTAGCACCCGTCTGGATCGAGACATTGTTCCAAATAGAGGTACCGCTGTTGGTGTGCTGACCGCCGTCAGCAATCGTCAGGATGTCGCCTTTCTCGAAACCGGAGTTGTTCGACGTGCCGCCGGAAGCGACGGTCATATCGTCGTAATTGGCCGTTCCCTCGTTGCGCAACAGACCCGCGACGGTGGTCACAGCTGTCTTTGTGGCGTCAAGAACTGCGTCTTTGCCTTTGTTGACAAACTCACCAATCACATCAAATACGCTTCCGACATCCAAATTGCCGGAGTTTTCACCGTTGCCGGAATCGGCAACGGTGACACCGTTCCAAATCGAAGTGCCGGAGTTGGCATGAGTCCCTTCAACGGTGAGGATGTTGCCTTTTTCCGTGCCGCTGTTATTAGAGCTGCCGCCCTCGGCAATCAGCATATCGTTGTAATCGGCTTTGCCTTCATTGGCGTGTGTGCCGGATACCGTTACCTTGTCAACTTTGGAAGCGTCCAAGACGGAGTTCTGGCCCTTATTCAGGAAGTTTCCGGTTACATCAAAGACCGGAAGATTTCCGTGTTTTTCGTCCAGAGACAGTTTCCCTTCGTTAACGGTCGAACCATTGCCGGTCAAACTGTTGATATGCAAAATGGCATTGGAGTGAACGTGAACATTACCGTTGTTTGCAATAGTCCAATCAGCAAATTCACCGTTCTTGGCTTCCAAAGCTCCGTCTTCTCCGATATTGGAGGAAAGAATCCATCCGACTGTCGGTGTAACACCGCCGTGAGAGCCGAACGTGAATTGACCGTTATTCACATCAATGGAACCGCCGTCGGCGGAATCCTTCAGCAGTTTATTGGCATCATCACCAAAAGAACCTTCAGGAATTGCATTGACGGCATTGCCGACAAGAACCAATTCCTTACCGCCTTCGATTGTGACTTTATCCGTATGGGAGACATCTTTGAATCCCATACTAATATTGATCGAATTGGTATTCGGATCATTGGACTCGGCACCAATGATCAAACCTTTGATCGTCTGAGAAGCATCAGTGTCTTTGTTGTACTCATCCGCAAACTCATTGTGCAGAGTCGTCGTGTTGAGCACAATGCCGGGGTTCAGAACGACATCAAGTCCTTCTTTTTCCAGATCGTTTGCCGTCGTAATAGTAAACGGGGCAGTCATCTGACCTAAGAAATTGATGGTCAGGTTGGCCGCATTTTCAAATGCATTCGCAATTTTGTCGGTGACGCTGACAATCAGCGAAGCGCTGAAATAATCGTCGTCAAGAGCAAGATTGCCGCTTTCGACATTCAGCCCGGACTGGATCTCGTCTTTGACTGCGCCTACGGTAGTTGCAGAAAGCACGGTGGTCGGAAGCTGTACCGTGCCCGTTTCGGCGTCTGCCGCGTCGATTCGAATGGCCTCAGTCGTGACAGAGCCGAAAATTTGATCCGCACTTGTCTGAAGAACGCCGCCTGTCAGATTGATGCTATCGGCTTTTCCGTCAAGTTCGATCTTGGCAACATCGAGGACGCCGCCCGCCATAATGTTGACCGTTGTGTCGCTGTTGACTACGCCCGCAATAACCTGCGTTAAATTATCTTTGTAGTGGGACTTAACTTCCGCAGAATCCTCGTTATCAATCACCGGAGTCTTATTGCCGCCGGAGATGTTAACGGTGTTATTGCCGAGGAGACCGGTAACGTTTCCTTCGGAATCGCGAACTTCGGAAGCGTCAAAAATTCCGCCTTTAATATTCAGCGTGGAATCTTCAAAGAAGCCCTTGTCAGCTTTGAAATGACCGCCTAACTGGTTATAGACGGAGTTCTTTGCATCGAGCTCGGCAATATTAAGATTACCCTTGTTAAGGTTAATCGTTCCTTCATTGGAAACAACCTTCTGAAGGGTGCTGTCTCCGTCGGAAGTGAACTGACCGCCGGTGGCGAGTTGAGTCAGAGCAATATCCGAGGTGTTTCCACCTGCATTGACAAATTCTCCGCCGTTAAGAACCAGCTGATCGGCCTTGACTGAACCCGTTGCTTGGTTAAGGAAGCGGTCGTTCTCAGCCAGAACAAGGTGTCCGGCCTCAACGGTGCCTGTATTTTCGGTCTTGGCTGCGGCAAAATCGGTAGCTTTTACCGTTCCGGCATTGTTCAGTTCTTTTAATTGAACCTTTTCAGCTTCAATCGAGGCATCCTGCCTGACTTCTGCCAGTGTCACACCCTTGGAACCCACGGAGCCGCCCTGAATCATTCCCTTCAACAGCATGAGATTTGTAAGCTCAAGGTGGCCTTCATTGGCGATACCGACGTCGGAAGCATCAGCCATTTCAATCTTGGTAGTTCCCGTGTCTTTGAACTGAGCTTCCGCAGAGTTGGTTACCTGACCGCCTGTGACGTTCAAACCTTTCAGAGCTAAAGTGCCCTTGTTGTTAACGGTACCGGCGGTAACGTTCAGGGCATTGGTATTGTCCATTGTCCCGTTATTGTTTAACTCCCCGCCCGCTACCGTAACGTTCTGCGTACCGTCAACTTTGACGGTTCCGTTGTTGGTCAGAGTTCCTTTGAGTTCTGTTGCCCCGTTAAGACCGGCAATCGTGAGTACAGCGTCAGCTGCATTGGTCACAATGGAGCCGGCTTCCGTCAGAAGTGAGTCCACTTTCGCAAGCGCGTTATTAATGAAGCTACCCGCAGTTGCATCCTGAACGGGTGTCGCGGCTTGAACGGTGAGTTTTGCAATGTCCACTTCGCCGCTGTTGGTAATATCACCGCCAACAGTTAGCTCATCCGTAACGGACAGTTTGCCCTGATTTTCCAGCGATCCACGAATGCCGTAAGTTCCCGAAGCACCGGCAAGAGCGTTACCGGAAACGGTCAGTTTTCCGGCTGTCAGTTCAGCACCTTGCTTATTAACAGAACCGTATTCGCGTAGTGTCAGCTCATTAAAGGCTGCTTGACCGTTGTTTTCCACGTAGCCGCTGATGTCGGCAGTACCGATCTCAAAGGTTCCGTAGTTAACAAACGAATTATTGGTGTTGCGGGATGCAATATTTTGAGCTTTGAAAATACCGTGATTGCTCATAGCGCTGCCGTCAACAGCCGTATAGGTGCCGACAATCAGCTGAGTGGTTGTATCGTCAGAGTTGCCAATAACCAGTCCCTCTCTGTCAGTACCGTAGCCGGCTGAACCATTGTTCAGATTATCAACAGTGAAAACACCGTTTTTGACGATAACCTGACCACCGGCACCTCCGAGAGTCGGATTGGCAGGAGAGATTCCGATATTTAATTCCCCAAGGTGGCCCTTTGTTTCCGTAGCAGAACCGTAGGACCCAAGGGTTAACTTAGAAGGTGTGACGGAACCGTCAACATTTTTGTTGCCGCCAACCCATACAGCTCCGTCTGCTAATTCAACCGGAGCGAGATTCGGATTGGGCTGGGACTGACCCACTAATACGAAATGGCTGCCGTTATTAATATAGAGGCCGTCGGATACACCGGTGACGTTCATAAAACCCATATTTTGGCTAAGAACGTTAGGGGTGCCGGATGTCGGAACAATCACCGCCGAGCGGTCATTAACGCCTACAACCAAAGAGGTTGCATCCGGATTGGCAGCGCTTTCATTGGAAAGCGTTTCATTAGCAAACGTTGCGTAGGCTAGAGTGCCGGCAGCCGTGGCTTTAATAGAATTTGCGAGATCTACATTAAACCTCTCTGATGCTTTGCCGTTAAATGCGACTTCGAGCTCACCGCGACGTTCCGCCGGAACGTCTCCGATGGCTACAAGCTTGTTGACTGCATCGCCGGCCAGCGCAGCGCTGTATGAGGCGTCGTCAAATGCGACAGTGCCCCACTGGAAAGCAACGCCTTCGGCCACGGAATCAATAACATTGCCTACCCCGGTCACAATCTGAGGATTGCTTGTGACTTCTACTTTGTCGTCCGGGTTAACCGCATCGAGGTTAAGTGTTGAATAATCCAGATCGGCAAAGACCTGATCCAACGTTGTGGACAGACGGCCGCCTTGCAAGTTAGTCGTCTTGTGACCGTCCATTGCAATGTGTTCGGTTCTCAGTGTTGCGCCGCGATTGATATTAACGACAGAAGAACTGTCGAGCGTGCCGACTGTGAATGTCGCTGCATCATTGGAACCGGAGCCCGCGCCAAGATTGTATGTATTGCCAGAACCAAGAACAGCGTGTTCAATCGTTCCGCCGGTCAGATCAACTGTTGAATTGCTGAACCAACCCGAAGCGCTCGAAAGACTGCCTGCCGTCTGGACGTATTTAATATTGTCAGCTTCCAGACTTCCGACATTGATTTGTCCGGCGTTCGTAAAGGTATCATTGCCGAGGCCGGCGCGTTTGAAAACAATCAGGCCGTCCCCGGTTATCGAGCCGGAGTTGTTCAAGGTACCGCCGAAAGTAAACGTACCTGCATTCTTGATCGAGCCGGTATTCGTAATACCTAATCCGCTGCCGTCAACGAAAATGTCAGACACGCCGCCGTAGGCTTCTGCTCCTGCTGCATTGACAAATTCGCCCGCAATCGAACCGGTTCCGTAATAGGCAATGCCGTTATTTGTCTTGCTGCCGCCCTCAGAAACCGTCAAATTCTTCAATTGTTCGGTTGCCCTTGCAACTGCTCTGGCAACAGCTCTCAAAAGAAGAGGGGAGGAAGTGAAGGTCTGCTGTGCATTATCTCCATTGATGAAATAGCCGCCGTTATTAATTACCAAAGAATCGGCAATCAAGGTGCCATTATTAGAAACAACGCCGCCGCTGAGGATTGTGAGTTCCGAATCATCTCCGGTAAATTCTGCAACAGCGCCTGAAGCATTGGCGATCAAACCGGAAACCTGCGTTTTACCGGTTGCTTTAAGAGTGTAAGTGTTCCCGATAGTGCCAATGTTGCCGTCACCGCGGGAGCCGATAGAAGTATTGAACAAACGGATTTCGCCCGGATTTTCCAGCGTACCAAACACGGTCGAATTATCCAGCGCCTCCATGTAACCGAAATTGCGGAGGGTTCCGTTGATATTTACAGTATTGGCAATCAACTGGGCGCCTTGACTGTTTTGCAAGGTTCCGTCGATATCGGCAGTACCTACTAATTTGGCATTTGCATTATTAATAAATCTGCCGCCGAATTGTGTGTTGCCGTTGATCGTCAGCCGGCCGTTATTGTGAACCTCAGCAGCGTTCCAACCGTTCAACGTTCCGAGAACGGTTTCGCCGTTATTTTCGAGAACAGCTTTGTCGGTGAATGTGCCGTTGTCACTGCGGAACGTAGAATTTTTATCTACCGTTGTTGTACCTCCCGAAGAGGTGTGATTCGTGACAAGATAGTCGCCCGCAGCGATTCTCAATTCTCCGCCGTTGGAAAGATTGACTTCCGAGGCCTGACCCTGATAAAGAGAAGAGTCTTTAATACCAAGACTGCCCAAGATCAGCTTAGCACCGGTGCCCACGGCAGTAATAACTTTTTCAGCTAGAGTGAAACGATTTCCTGTTCCGTCGGACTTACCGCCGATCAGAGTAAGCTCTTTCCCGTCTTGAATTGTTGTTCCGGTTGCTTCGTTGATGCCCGTGAAGCCTGTGTTGTTGCGCAAACCTGAATCTCCAACGACGATTGCTCCGTTTTCGCCTTCAAGTTTTCGGTCTACGAAAATGACATCGCGAAGATGCTCAACGTTGTTGTACAGCTCGTTGGTTTTTGCGACGGTTAATTTATCATCATGTGAAACGCCCGCTATCGTGCCTTGGAACTCGAGGGTCGTTGCACTTCCAAACTGTTCTTTGAATGCCTTTGTTAAATCGGCCGCTTGGGTCTGAGTCAAATTGACGCCGGTCACAATGACTTTTCCGCCGGTGAACGAGGCATGATTAATTAGTTTCTGAGCAATTGAACCGGGGGCATACTTAGTGAAGAAATCATTCAAACTGGATTTCACTTCTTGCGGTAAAACCGAATTCAATCCAACATAATGAAGTTCTTGTTGAGCAGTCGTCCCTAATGAATCGAAGATGTTAAATGAGTTGTTGGTTTGGACAATTCCGCCGCTTACTGCCAAAACGCCGGAAGGCCCGAAAGACCACACCCCGTCATGTGTGTTGAGCGTTCCGGAAGTATTTAACTTATCCGTGAAATTAACTGCACCATAACTATTGATAGTCCCGTAGTTAGTGGTTTTGGCAATTGTTGCATTGCCGTTGAAGTTTGCAGTACCGTAATTGTTGAGATTCTTGTACCAGCCGCCGTTGACAGTTAAAGTTCCTCGGTTGTTGATGTTTCCGCCTTCAAAGTTCGATGTAGAAGCCCCGAGACCGGAAGCGATATTGACGACGATATCTCCCGAAACTTTGGAGGCATTAAATGAACCGCCGTTATAGTTATAGGTGCCGCTGCCTGTTAACTTAGAAGAAAAGTTTCCGCCGGTTTGCGTCACAGTTCCGTTGTTAATAAGGTTGCCGTTTCCGGCATTGACATTCCCGCCCTGCAAATTAAATGAACCGGTATTTATCCAATTACCATATGGATTGATAGTTCCTCCGGTCATGTAAGTATTGCTGCGGGTTTGAAGATTGTTGTGGACGTCAACGCGTGAATTTCCATTGATATGGAAGGGTCCGTCAAAAACCATCCCGGAGCCGTTGACAGAAAGAACGCTGTTGCCTTCTTGGACAAAGGTTGTGTTAGAGAAGCCTCTTCCGTTGATAGTTATGGACGAAGAGTCCTTCAACCGAAATTCTGTAAGGTTATTGCTTTTGTCAGTTCCGCCTCGGGTAAGGTTGCCGATTTCGTCGTAGTCACCGATATAAAGAGATCCGGTGCTATTAACCAGAATGGAATTTGATCTGTCCCAAGTAAAATGCCCTAAATCTTCACTGTGCCATGAATGAAGTAAAAGATTTCCGTTTACTGTAGTAACGGTGTTGTCTGGCCCGATATTAAAAGATGCTTTTCCTCGAACAGACCAAGAAACATTGGACCCCGCACCAACGGTGTAATTGCCGTGCAAATTTAATGAATAATCCTGTTCGGCATAGTCTAGGTTCTGTCCGGCGGTTGATTCTCCGGCATAAATATGCTTATAAATGGCGTATGAAGGCGTCGATACAAGACCCAATACCAGACCGGCGGTTATAACTGTCGCTTTACCTGAGCTTTGAGCGGCAGAAGACATAGCTTCGGAAACAGCGACAAAGCACCCCCGTCTCCGATTCCATACCTTTTTAAAGATTTTGTTCATAAGACCTCCTCGGGTTGTGCTATTTATTTGGTCTGAGCCGTCTGTGCCGGTTCTTTTTCAGCTGGCGTAAAAATGAGAGGGACTGCATCGAAAGCGACTACTTCTTTGATGCGAACCCAGCTAACGCCGCGAATTCCCTGGAACGTAAAAACTTTCTCTTGGGATTCGGGATCGGCCAAGACATTTTGGAAAGCGGCAATCTGCGGATCGGGCTTATGCGGATCTTCAGCTTGAAGGTCGATACCCAGATTTGTTCCGTTCTTGAGATGGATAGTCACTCGTTGAAAGTGAATTGCGTTTGTCATTTTTTCCTCCTTAAGGAAATGAAGTTGGTTTGGGAAAAGGTTTTCGTTAGCCGAAAGCCTTTTCCTAAAGAAACTGAGGAGGAAAAAGGGCGCAAAAAGCCGAACCGTCCTTAAAGAAGGAAAGTCCGAACCTTGAGATTTGTCTGTTGTTCATAACTCTTATTTCAAAAAATCTGGCGGGACTTTCTGTGCAGACTGTTATGAACCGAAAGATCAACTGTCACCGTTCTTTCAACGGGGCGGGACGATTAGAATAATTGGTGCCCGGAGGCTGCATTGTCCCGCCAAGGATGCAACCGCGCCTGTCAATCAGGCCGTCTGCTTCCGGGCATTAACTGTTACGCTGATCGCAATCGGCCTCCGACCTTCAAAAGAATCCAGTCCTGAAGTTCGGCTATGTTTTCAGAAGCTCTTTTCTGAATTACTGCGCCTCTTTTGATATTTGCTTCATAAGGGTGAATCGACTTCGGCCCGGTAAGACCCACAACACGTTTGGATTCGATGACGCGGATGGAAACATTCAGGTATTCCACATTGTTGATTCTCATTTTTTATCTCCCGATTTATCTTTGCTTTTCAAAGTTTCCAGTTTGTCTTGCAGAAACCGCTCCGTCAGTTCCAATGCGTTTTCGGCAACACCTTGTATTCGTTGGTTATTCACTACTGCCGGGAGAACCTTCATTGCAGCCAAAGTTTCGGAGCTTGGGACAAAGACCCATGCAATCAAAGAAAAAATAAGTATTAGAACAAAGGCGACAAAGAACCTAACTGATTCTAAGTAAAGAGCCATTACACTTAAATAAAAGCATGTCAGTCCTAATAACCCTAGACCTATCGAAATTTTGCTGACTTGTCCGATCCAGAAAATATCGGAAGCTGTGATTTCAACCATGATGAACCTTTAAAGAGGATGTTTACCAATGCACGCGTGTCCAGTTTTTGCCGTTGATGAAGACATCAATGGCTCGTCTGGACTGATACTGTTGCCATTTCACCTGTTCATAGACGCGGACAGGGCGGTAGCAAACGGAAGAACTGCTGCTGTCTCCCGAGCTGTCATAACAGGCGTAACTCTCATAGGCAGTGCCTTGATAGCCCTTAACGCAAGCCTTAGTGCCTCCCCAATGTCCGGGAGAGTCCTCGGTTGCTTTGAACCAGTGCTCACCGCCCCAGTTGTAGCTGGCATTATTTTTTCTAAGTAGTTTGTTTTTCCGACGGTCAGTTTTGAACTGATTGTTGTCGTTGATGTTCCCTTCAACGATCCAGCCTTGAGGAGCATCTTCCATCCCTTGAAGGATGCAAGGATCAAATCCGTCAGAAAGCTGCTTCGCATAGTTGCCGTCTCCGGCCATCGGGCAGGATGGAAATTTGCATGGGTGACGCCAAGAAAGGCAGTCAAAGAGTTTGTCTATCGGAGGACGGCATTCGCTAACGGCTCTCGGTCCGTTCGGATTGGCTAAGCAGAGCAGGACTTCGCATCCCCAACGGTCATTGCCGGTCATCAATTCGATCTTCGGCATACCGGGAATCTGAGAATAGTCCGTCGTATCGGCTAATACTTTGAAACCTGCGCCGGACAGCAGGGCGCTGACGGCTGCCAAGGCTAGTAATGTTTTGGGATTTGAGATTATTGTTTTCATTTTCAGTTTGCCATCAATTCTTTGAATTTCATGGAAAAAGCGCTTGCATTAGCTAGTCGTTCCGTCATCGCTTCAACGCTTAAGCCTTGCTGCTCAGCGGCTTTTTTTATCGTCCAAGCGTCTATTTCACACTCGTACCAAAATGTCCATCTACTGGACAATTGAATCGGTTTCGGAAACGTCGGGTCGTTTTTTACCAATTTGTATAACTGGGTTTTACCGCAGCCGAGACGCTCGCAGACCTGTTCAGGTCTCAGTTGATTGAGGCTGAAGTTACTCATAGAGCCTCCGATCAGGAATAAAAAGCAGCGCCGCTGAGTAGTCAGACAATGTTCTGAACAAGGAAGAGAGCATTCTCATGTTTAAAATCCCGAGAAGACAATCAATGGTCTCGGTATTCAGAAACACTATTAGCGCTGAAGGACCCTCGATGGAATAAGACAAACGGGGGGTGTGTGCTTGTCTCAATTCTCTTACTAAGAGTCCGAGGAAATTGATTGTTGGAAAACCATTCATATCAGCCCCCGTAACTGTCCAGTCCCACAAAACCGCAGCAGCCAATAAGGACAAACGCAATGCCAATGAGCATTAGGCCGGGCGCGGTAAAGGACACAGAGTTTCTTTCGCTGTTTTGGAACAGGAATAAAGGTGCAATTGCCAGACAGCAAAGGCCGGAAAGAAGAAGGATGAAGAAGAATTTCTGCTCAGCCATCATCTCCTCCTCGCGAAATCGGTCTCCGGTGTACTGGGTAGAATTTGATTTGTCAGGAAAAAATCCAAACCCAATACCCGGAGTAAAAAAGTGGACGCAATTATTGCTTTCCTCACAGGAAGTGGACTAACAGGACTTATCGCTCTATTTTTCAATGCCTTTAAAGGCGGATATGAAATTCGCAGAAATATGTTTAGCGTCTCTGCAATAGCTGATGGAAATAAGGGCAGCTGGCGTCGAAAAATCTTTCTATCCATGAAAGCAAACAATGAGCAGGTCATTGTGTTGTCAATTTCCGGTGTCTCAGGCAGACTCCTTACTGACACGGGCCAAATAGTTAAACGGATAGAACTAACTAAAACTCTCATAGCTCATTCTCCCGATTGGCAGTTTGAAATTGATTACCTGCCGGATAGACCCGAGACACAAAAATTAGGGCGTGTGGATATTTTTGTTCAGGCGGAAACTTGCATGAACTTTCGATGCTATTTTTCTTTGATTGAGTTTCAGAACAGGAACCATGCTTCAGACAGCAAATTGCTAGGCCGAACAAACAAATTAAAACCAAAAGAAGGTTAAAAGGTGATGTGAGATCATCTCGTCCAGAAGACCAAAAGAAACAATTAATCCCTAATACCAGAAAGGCTCCCAAAAGGAAATAAAACCAATCCATACCCACCACCATCGAAGACTGCCGTTGTAACGGATTCAAAAAGGCAAAATTCCTAATTTCCAACAGCACAGCTGCGAAATGAGAAAAAACAGGAGAACCCATTTGAGAAGCGAAAGGTCTTTGAAAAAACAAGCATTCAGTACGCAGAGAATAAGAAGTACAAGCGTTAAAAGAAGGAGCAGAAAGGTAAAAATACCTAACGGTGATTGAAGATTGGCTTCCATCTTTTCCCCTCAAATTTAAGCAGCCTGCGGTTGTCATTGCTTTTCCTTGTTCTTATTTTCAAAGGTCAAGCGGTTAACGCTTCTGCTCTGGGGCAGCTCAAATACTGCTTAATCTCTTTTTTTAATCTGCCGGTTTCAGCGTTACTTCTATCTAATTGAGCGAACTTCCAAGGGATATCCGGACGCAACTCTTCACAAGTTAGGTGTCCACGGGACAGGTTGACCAATGTCAGGCAATTCTCGGGTGAAATTAAACGACGCCCGCAGATGTAAGAGTTAATCGTTGCCTTAGAAAGCCCCAGCTCGGTTGCTAAATACCGTCTAGGATCAGCAACCCCAGCTTCTTTTAGAAACGAACAATAGTCTTTCAAATTCATTGCTACACCTTATTTTTGTTGTTTTTATTTTACCTGAATTTGTACAACAATGTACAAATAATATACAAAAAGTACAAATTTTATTAGCTCATCTAAGAATAAACAAAAAAGCTGCTTCTGTTATATCTTTCTAAGAGGTGAAGAAATGACAGATGTGCATGAAATCCGTCGGAAAAATTTAATAGAGCTGATCTCTATGTATAAGTCCGTCGCTAATCTCAATTCTGCTTTGGGAAGAAAACGGTATGACGGAACCTTTAACCAAATAAAAAACAAATCTCAACCGCCAAGCGCCAAAACTCCAAGAGTTATGGGAGCGGAGGTTGCGCGAGAAATTGAAATGAAACTACACCTTCAACCGGGTTGGATGGATGTAGTTCACGATAAACCTCAAACTGAACTAATTAAGGAATCTGAAAATTTTTTGAAATCTTCTTTCAATAGGATAAGAAGCTATCGTTTAAACAGCGCCACTCCATCGAATCTAACTTTTACACTTTTCGATGGAGAAATGAAATTGAGTGATTATTTTATCAAGTCAGTTTTAAAAGCCACTTCTGAAGAAAATTTGCGATTTGTAGTCGTTGAAGATAACTCTTTGAAATCAAAATGTAAGATTGGCGATGCTTTGATCCTTGATTTTGGAGTTAATACTTTTACACGCGAGGGTATTTACCTGATAGAAGTCAACGGAGAACAGTTGCTTCGTCTGATCTCCATTGACTATGAAGGGGGCTATCAAATTCGAACCGATGATTTTTCTCAACGTTTGACGGATTTATCAAAAATAAAAATATTAGCTAAGGCGTTATACGTTTGCACAGGAACAAGTCTGTAAGCCGTACTCCAACTCCTCAAACCACCCAGACTTTTATTTGTAGAGTTTGGCATCAACACATTTTTTGAGATGTTTCTCTACCAAGCGATCCACTGAGTACTTGGTTTTAAAGTCAATCACTTTTTGAAATTGCAACTCCGTCAGTCTGTTTCGAAATTCCCAAAGGTAATCTTTATTGCATTGCCGTTCGTTTAACTCCAACGAGGAAGCCTCTAACTTTAATTGTTGAAAGTTAGCAGACTTCAGGTCCGTTATGGAAGAATCGGCTGCTTGAACGCAACCGCAGGCAAGAGCAACCAAAATACAACAAAAAGTAGTTTTAGCCATAAAAATATCTCCGGGGAATCACTATACCAATATTTTACAACATAAAAAAATAAATTTGTACGTAGTGTACAAATTTGGTTTTTACTATTATGATTTACTCATATCGAGGCAGATGATTTTTATAGGCAACGGGTAGTGCAATATGAGTAAATCCAATCAATTTGAAAGTCCTTGTTACTTTCTATCAGCAGAAGAATATACACAGGACTATTTATCGCTTCCGGAACCTCAACTTGCTTGCCTCTTTAAGTTGCGTTCAGCTTACGCATTAAAAGGAAGCCCATTATCAGAAGATGATATCGAAGGGCTCTACCCAGTTTATACCCCTGTTCATGAAAAGACATTAGGCAAAGTGCTTAATAAATTTTTCACGAAGAAAGGCGATGTTTTCATTGACATAAGGATAGAGAGTCAAATCGAGAAGAGAAAAGAACATCAATTAAACATAGAGCAATTAATCGAAAAAGAAGTTCAAAAACGAGTCGCCCGAGCTCTGGCCGGAATGAAAGGCGGCTTAACGAAAGCCCGAAACCGAAAAAATCAAAATTCTCCCGTTTTTGATGAAGAAATCTCTGTCAACGAAGTTCCGGAAGAGCAGCAAACAATTGGCGAAGAACCGGAAGAGATCAAGCAAACCTCTGGCAAACCTTTAGCAAACGGCTACCAAACTCCTAGCAAAACTGTAGCAAACGGCTGGCAAAGTTCTAGCAAAGTTGTAGCAAATGCCAAGCAAACTGCTGGCAAAAATCTAGCAAACGAAAATTTTGCTACAACTGATAAAGCCCAATCCTTTGATTTTCAAGAAAAAATAGAAAATTTGCCCAATACAGCCGAGTTCGAGTCGGAAGCCGGTCCGTCCCTCGCGTGTGCGCACGTATGCGCGTCCGATAATCCGATTAATCCGATATCTGATAATTTTTTAATTAATAAAAATAAATCGGAATCGGTATCGGAATCGGTTAAAGAAAAAACTGAAAATTTTAAAAATCAAAATTCGCGCGAAAAATTCTCAGCCGGAAAAATTTGGACGCTTCAGGAAGCCAAAACGCTTCTGGTTGATTCCGGGTTAGACCAAAAGTTTCTCGAAGCGTGGGTTTCGCGCTCAGACAGAAATCAAACCCGCTTCAATGCGCTTTTTTCCGAGGTTCTTCCTCGGTTCGATCAAGAGGCTTTTGACCAGCTGATTGCCAGATGCAAAGAACAAAAACGTTCTGAAGGGGCCATGTTTGCGGGATCAATCGCTTACGTTATCTCCGCACTTGAACGCGAACCCGTGACGGTAAAAAAACGACCGAAGAAAAAAAGTTCTGAACGCGATTACACGGAAGGACTGATTCAAAACCCCGACGGATCTTGGAGACCCGACCCGAATTACGTTCCGAAGAAAAAGAGGTATTCGGACAGAGATTGGACGGAAGGGTTAATCAAGAATCCAGACGGCTCCTACAGCCTTGATCCGAATTACGAACGCTAACTCCAACGATTACTAACTCAAGGAACGCCATGTCATCCGATACCGATAACGTCCAAAAGACTTTTAAAACTTGTCCGATTCACGGTACATCTTACGTGTATTCCATAACGGATGCTTCAGGGACGCGCTACACAAACGGCTGTCCGCTCTGCGAAGCAGAAAAACGCTGTCAGGCCGCGTTCGGCCAAGCGCTGATACCTGCCAGATTCACAGATCAAACCTTTGAAACCTATGAAGTGACGAACGACGGGCAAAAGGCCGCAGTAACCCTTTGCCGAGACTTTGTGAAGCGCTTCGAGGATAACTGTAAAACGGGACACGGAATGCTTCTGACCGGGCGCCCCGGAACCGGAAAAACGCATTTGGCTTGTTCCTTGCTGAAAGAGATTATTGCCGGAAAGAAAGCAGCGCTTTACACGTCTTTGGATCAAGTCTTTACGGCTGTGAAAGCAACATGGAACTCGACAGATGATTCTCAGAAAAAGTACCTTAAGAAGCTGGCGGGGTTGGACTGTTTGGTCATCGACGAAATCGGTACGAATCGAGAGATTTCTCCGAGAGAAAAAGATCTGTTTTTCACGATCATCAATGACCGTTACGAACAGTTAAAGCCGACGATCCTCATTTCCAACCTTTCCCTGCGCGGGGTAGATTCCTTGGAAGAGTTCATGGACGAACGCACAGTAGATCGGATCTTTGAGACTAACACTTTTGTCGTTTTCAACTGGGAAAGTTACAGAGGGACAAAATGAAATCAGGACAGCAGAAAAAGTCTTTGGACAGGTTCATTTATGAATCAATGGGAGAGAAACAGTATTTGATTTCTTGTCTGGACGACGATCTCTTTAAAAAAGCGCTCAAAGGATTCCGAAAAGAATGCCCGGAAATAGATTCAAAAACAAACGGATTCCGTATGTGCCTCGAAGCGCTTCAGGCATCTGAATTATTCACAGAGATTTCTTTTATCGACCTGCACGGAACGAAATTTCCGTTATTCCGCAAGAAACAGTAACCGAGACAGTTATGCCGAACAACCTCAGACAAAAAACAGCCGGAAGCCCCGAACCGGGACTTCCTGCGTTAAACCTCATTCACGCAGCTGACGGTTATGAAAACCAACTGTCAGCGACCGCCGAGATAATCAACACTAGCAGCGCCAAAGGCACCGCAACTTTAACTTTGAAGGTAAACCCTTCTCTGTTTACTTGTGTTAATATCTCTACGGAGACTAGCGAGTTCTTCGACTGCATCGCTAGTGCTCCCTTGATTGACTTCGGCTCGACTGTTCTCAGCAGTTGGGCCGTTGCCGTTTTACGGGGTCGAAATGAACACCCGTACCGCCTTTCATCCCTTTCAGGGAATCCCCGGCGAGAATCTTATACCGCCGACAACGACCTTTTCTTTTACAAACAATCAAGGAAATCAGCCGGGGCCCGGCTTTTGCGCCCGGAAAGCCCGCTTGTTCCGCGTAGGGCATTTTACAGGAAACCGACGGAATCTCTCTCTGCATTCTTAGCAGAAAAAATGCCGGAACAAAACAACCGTCCCGGCATCCAGCACGATTCCTTAAGTTTTTCCTTTTCAAAGGAGGAGGAATCATGCGCCTGATTCAATCTCTAAATAAATCATGGAAAAAGATCGACTGGCAAAAGGTTCTTTCGGGGCAGATTGAACCGCTGCCGGAACAATTTAAGGTCGTTCGTTTAGCTTACCGCCCCGAAGGAGCCGACAAAACCTATGAGACACGCGGGTATTGGACTGAGACATTTAGCAGTGATGTAACTTTTACCGTTGAGTATGAGGGCGGTTTGGTTCACCCGGTGACAACGGAAGTTGTGGCTTGGCGACCTCTAAATATAAAACCCTAGGAGAAAAACATGACAGCACCCTTTAATCCGGAAGAACTTTGCGATCAGACTTTGATCGGTTCAATTCGAATGCTGATGAAAGATGATTCAGTCTTTCCTGAAATCTTTTCAGCGGCCTTTGAGAATCGAAATGCCAATAACTTGGTATTCAGTATCCCTTCAGATTTAAGCATCACGGGCAAACAGATAGATGTGATTGCAGATAGAGCGCACCTTCTTAAAGAGTCACAGTACCGGCCTCACGAATGGAATGCATGGCCTGATGTCATACCGCCCAGACTGGATACTGAACCGGCCATTAACGGTGAAACCAGAGAGTGCGATTATTGGTTGGTCAAACTGAAAAACGGGTCATACCGTACCGGAAAAATTACCAAAGATAAGTACTGGGTTCGGTTTGAAAATCAAATTGCAGCATACAGAGAGTTTTCACCGCGCCCGGCTGAAGCGGTTTTGGAGAATCAAACGGAGCTCGATCCCGGCGGCTGGAATGCATACCCGAAATTTAAACCCGACTCGGAAGAGGTTTATGAAGTCATGCTAAAAGGCGGCTTGCAAAGAAGCGCCGGATGGAAGAAAGGAAATTGGACATTTTATTCTGAAGAAATCACGGCTTTTAAAAAGATCAAGGATTAACAAAAGGGGGTACCATGAAAACATTAGCAATCATCAATGAGAAAGGTGGCGTAGGCAAGTCATTTATCGCGACACAATTTGCGCTTTTCTGTCGTTTCAAACTCGGCAACCGGGTTCTTGTTGTTGACTTAGACCAGCAAAGAAACACAAGCGATATTCTGATTAACTCAGGTTTATGCGTTCCGACCGACACAACCGCCGGTTTAATCATGAAAAACGGTGGATTAGTGAAGGCAGAAGAGCCCTTCATGGTCATTCCCGGAGACGACAATCTGCTTGAGTTGGAAAGCATGAGGGATGCCGCAGGAATCACACAAAATCTTTATTCGGCATTGGACGCCGTGAGTGACAATTTCGACCTGTGCATTATTGATTGCTCACCGAGCGCCGATGTTCGTCAGCTGATTGCACTAAGCCTGAGTACGCATTACCTAATCCCCTTTCAGGTCAAATCAGAATCTATCAGTGGGGTCGAAAAAACTTTAGCGCGTGCAAAAGTTATTCAGGAGAACGTGAACAATTCCTTGGAATTTTTGGGGCTGCTGATGAGCATGGTGAAGATGCAGGGCATTCAAAAGAAAAACTTTGAATGGGTTATCGAGCAAACTCAAAATCTGCTTCTGAAGAAATACGAGCCGAAAACCGGAAAGTTTGAAGGCGTGTGCTGCATCTATGACAGAAGCGAATACACAGCTGCGCAGCAGTTTTGCCGTCCCGTATTTTTCAGCGAAAACGGCAAACCAAGACGCGAAGCGCTCGAACTGGCAAGAGTTTGGGTATCAATATTTAAGCAGCTCGGATTAACGCCTCAGAAACAAATTCAAATTAAGAAATCCGAAGACAGTGACAAATTGGTAGCAGTTGATGTTCAACCTGTTGCTGAACCTCAATAAGGGAAACGAAAATGGGATTAAATCTGAACTTAGGCAATATCAATAAAGCAGCTAAAGACTTTACTCATAGACGCTCAGAGGCATCTGAAGAGACAATGCGGGATGTCGAGGTCGAAGTCATTAAAGCCGATCCTCAGCAGCCGCGTAAAGAGTTTGACGAGGATGCATTAAAGGAACTGGCAGAAAGCATTAAAGCACACGGCCTTATCCAGCCGATTATCCTGCGCCCTTCGCCGGACAAAGAAGGCGAGTATTACATCATTGCCGGAGAAAGACGGTTCCGGGCTGTAAAGCTGAACGGAGCCAAAACAATCCGCGCAATTGTCAAAAAGACGCTCAAACCGGAAGAAATCGGTTATGTCCAAATGGCCGAGAACGTTAAAAGAGCAAATCTAAGTGTGGTCGAAATCGCAGAGTTTATTTGCCGACATATTGACTCAGGGGAAAAACAAAACTTCATTGCAGAGAATCTCGGAATAGACAAAGGCCAAGTTTCCAAATATGCATCTTGGATTGAAATGCCGGAAGAAATCAAGGAGGCTGTTCGCTCCAAAAAGCTGGGTAGTATTCAAGCAGCACACGCTTTATTTAAAGTCTGGGAAGAAAATCCAAAGGAAACGGTTGAATTTATTGAATCCAAAGAACGGATCAGCACAGCCGAAGCTAAAAATTTTGATCCCAAAAGTTGGTACGTACCAACTTTTCCTGACCAAGAAGATACATCAAAAGCTTCAGCTCAAGAGTCGGAAAAACCGGTTGCAGAGCCTACTGATTTACCTGTAATGGAAACTGACAGCGTACCGAAAGACACTGTTGAACATCCAGAAGAAGTCGAAACGAAAAACTCAGGAGCCGAAATCAATGATGCTTTAGCGGATTTGGAAGAGGTTGAAATATCGGAAGACTCTGAATCAATAGACAACTATGAGGAAAAGACCACAACTGACGGGGAAGAACATCCTGAAGAATTAGAAACTGCTGCGGATGATTTTTTGCAGAAGCAATCTGAAGAATCTACTTATAAACAACCCATGATCCTTTGCCTGATTGAAGGCAGAGAATGCGAACTGCTTTATAAGAAAAGAACGTTGGACGGGTTCGTCGTTGTGAAATATGAGGACGGTACGGAAGAAGAAGTTCCGGCTGAAGATGTGACGTTAAATCGAATCATAGAAGCTTGATAAAAAGGGGCATAGTTCCCCTCAGTCTTGGTATGAATAAAGATAAAACATCAATGAGTGTATGGCTGACGCAGGAAGAAAAAGACATCTGGAAGCAGCTTGCCCGGCTTAATAATATGAATCTATCTGCCTACACCCACTTCGTCATAAAAGAAGTCATAAAGGAATCTCTTAACTTGCCGGAGTTAAAAGTATCGCTTGATGTTGACAGAGAAAGCTGCGAAGAAGATAAGTTCCCAATCAAGCTCCGAATGACAAAAAGCGAGCTGGAAGCTATCAGGAAATTAGCGGCAGTCCGAGGACAAACACGTCAGGCATTAATCGTATCTGCCGTCAGAGAATTGCTGTTGGATAAATCCCAAATTGATCCGAAACAGTATCAGCTTATATCCGATTCAACTCTTTCATTGAATCGGATCGGCGTGAACTTGAACCAGATCGCCAGAGTTTTGAATGAACAGAATAAATCGGGAGAATTGAACCCTTCAGACATTGCTGCGATACCGGCGGTCCTGAAACAGCTGGATCAAAAAATAGGTTTGCATATCAAAGAGATTGACGAATTTCTTTCGCAGCACAAAGATAGATTAAAAATAAGATCAGAGGTAAAGAAAACGGAGAAGGAAAATGAATGAGTCAGTCAAGAAGTGGCTTGAAGAAAAGCGGGCCGAGCTTGCCGGGCGCCGAGATGTCGCTATTTTCATAGAAGCCAAGGACGTTTTGGACGCCATAGAGCAGCTGAGCAAACCTCGTTTATTTTCCGACTCTCGTTTGGTAGAGAGTCTGCGCTGGCAGTATTCAGAATGCGAAACCCGAAAGCAATTTTTGAGGAAAGTGCTCACTGAGCAATTCAAATTTGTCGGGCCGAATGCGAATTGCCCGGAGCCGCAAAATACGGACTCTCAAGTTGAAAGAAGAAGAGCCCAAGAAACAAGATAAAATTAGTCCCAAAACGCAAGCATGGATGGCTCTGCTTGACGGACTTGTAGGGCTAGATGTTTAGAGGAACCGCCGTGTACGGACCCGTATGCCCGGTGGTGTGGAAGGGTGGCTTATCGCCACCCCATCCGATAGGCTATAGATTACTTAGCTTTGAAATGACGCAATTGTTCATCACGGAACATAGCGGTCATCGGGACGCCCTTAGAGTCGATCATACCGCGGTGCATACCAGCGGTGTTCATCGGGAAGGCGAAGTTACCCTTAGCGTCGAGAATAATCATACCGCCCGTGCCCTTGATGTCACCGATTTCTTTGATCACTGCGTCACCAGCCTTTTGAACATTTTCACCTAAGTGCGTGTAACGGGAGTGAACATTGAAAGCGGCAGACGTACGGATGAACTTTTCGCCAGAACCCGTTGCAGATACTGCGACGGACTTATTATTAGCATAGGTACCAGCACCAATCACAGGACTGTCACCGATGCGACCATAGCGCTTATTGGTCATACCACCCGTGGAGGTACCTGCTGCAAGGTTACCGTCTTTATCTAAGGCAACAGCACCAACCGTACCATACTTATAGTCATACATTAACGGATCAATGTAGAGCTCTGCGTTAGCAGTCTTTTTCTTTGTAGCGCCATCGTGGTCAAGAATAACTTGTTCTTTTTCTTGAGCTTTCTTGAGCTGGTCATAACGTGTTTGCGTGAAGAACCACTTCGGATCAACCGTTTCTGCACCGTTTTGAGCACAGAACTTTTCTGCGCCCTTCGTCGCCATCATAACGTGAGGAGACTTCGTGCGAACGATGTCTGCACAATTAATCGGGTGCTTAATATTGGTAACACCAGCAACGGCCCCTGCCATAAGGGTCTTACCGTCCATGATAGAAGAGTCAAGTTCGTTCTTACCTTCATTTGTGAACACAGCACCACGACCAGCATTAAAGATCGGATTGAGTTCCATTTCGTTGATAGCAGCCTTCACTGCATCAATAGCCGTACCACCGCTAGCTAAAACTTTGTTACCAGCAAGAAGGGCCTTTTGGAGACCTGCATGGTATTCAGCTTGTTGTTCAGGGGTAAAACGGTCATGAGTAATGTTGCCGCAGCCACCGTGAATAACAAGGCGATACTGTGCGTCAGCGGCGTTTGCAGCAACTGCAAACGTGAGACCAAGAGCCATAGCAAGAAGTTGTTTCTTCATGTTCAATCCTTTGCATTTATTGAGTACTAATTTATCTTGCAAGATCAGCAAGATTCGACGATTCTAAAATTTGATATTCCTATAAAAAAGAGAGATTAGGAAAACCCCTGTTAAGGTTTACTCTTACTTTTTACAAACCCCAATTTTTTAAGGAGAAACGAATTTAACAAAACTGAATTGGTTGCAGCCGTTGCCGAAGAAACCGGAAAATCCAAGGCCGACGTCAAAGAAATTTTAGAGGCCCTTATTGCCCAAGTGGTCAAAACGGTAAAGGCTGGTGATCCCGGTCGCTACAGCCAGTGCCAGAGCCAAGCGCTCCCTTAGGCGTTAGTTATGGACAACTGCCAGCAGAGAGGAAGTTATCCATAAGCTTCGGGAAGCTGTTGCCACTAGTTTGCTAGAATGCTTCCGTCCGAATCGGTTTCGCATGGCCGATATGGAATTGGACGGTTTCGCTGTGGTCACCCGCTCAATCGTTGAAGCAAAAACCAAAGCAAACGGCCCGAGATTCGCCGTCTCGAGCCGCTCAAATGGAAGATTATCATGCGATCTAAAAAATCTTCTGCTCTGATTATATCAAAGGTACTTAAGCGGTGGTTACCTAAGGTGATCGTCGCACTAGTACTGCTGATGTGGTCGCGGTAAGAGCGCCTGAGTAAATGCCCCAGTTGGTTAATTAGCCGACTGGGGCAAGGTGTTTCTTGACCGAATATCTCCTAAAAAAGCAGGGAGAAGGTTCTCTACAAGCCGCTGTAAGCGGCTATGGAAAACTTGAGATTTAATCTGAAAACCGGATCGATCCGGGACAAATTGATCGGTTCGATCTTTTCAAAAAGTTGGTACGTACCAACTTTTTGGCTCTTGCAGTTGCCCACAACAAACCCCGGTCGCTACAGCCAGTGCCGGAGCCAAGCGCTCCCTTAGGCGTTAGTTATGGACAACTGCAAGCAGAGAGGAAGTTTCCCACAAGCCGTGTAAACCGGCTGTGGAAAACTTAAGACCAACTTGAAAAATCAGAGCCCGTTTGCAGTCTCTCTTTGAAAAAGCGTGGCTGCCGGGCTAGGGGTTGAGGGGAGCGCTTAGCGTCCCCTCTAAAAACAAATTAAAAGCAAAAAAGAACTAAGGCAGGATCGCATTTTGGTGTCTAGTCTAAAGACCTAGACGCCCAAATGCATCAGCACCTCGCTGTCGCTCGGTCGAAAATTGGAAATTTTCGGCTGTCCTGCCCACCGCTTTCGCGGTCGAAACCTTTGGTTTCGGGGAAAAGAGAGAATTCTGTAAAAGAGCTCTAACCAAAAGTCATTGCTTGGATACAAAATTGCTAAACTTTCAGCGAACAAAGGGAAGGAAGTATTTTTTTGCTTCCATTATTGTCTAGGCTCTTTCAGATAAGAAATATTTAGAAATGCAAAGAACGAAAACGGATATTATCAATACAATCTGCTCTCAAAAATCCGGGGGGGGGGTATTATACTTCTAACCTAGAAAATGGCGAATGGAGTTATCCAAAAGCATTAAAAGAAGCTCATAAAACTATTGAGCCAGCAAAAGTCAGCTCTGTGAAATCTGGCAGAACCCACTCTTTTTTAGATATTCGTTTTGAAGACAAAGTACGTCATATATCCATCTTGGTTGAGTTGAAGAACAATGCCGACAACTGGAATAAAAGAGAAATTGAGCAGCAGCTTCAAGCGTATGTGGAATATGAAAAAGTCTTAACCGGAAATAAGGTTATCGCTATTATTGCCAATACCGAAGACGAAAGAGTATGGGTATGGTGGGGTTCCGATTTAAAAATTGACGACGCACATAAACGTACTAATCAATTCGAGATTTTGTCCTTCGACGAATATGCGGATTTATATCTAGGGAGAAAAAATAATAAGCAAGAAGTCATACGCTCCACATATGCTCTTAATGAAAAATTACATGGTTACGGAATTCCAGAGAAAAGAAGGAGCCAGTTCGTCGGGACGTGTCTTTTGTGTTTGAAGAATGGCCTGTTCTTTAAAGATCAACCTACGAAGTCAATAATTGGAGGAATGGTTGATATTCTGGAAAATTTACTTGTAAAAGATCTGAATAAAGCAGAAAAATTAGTGGCATTAAAGGGAGTATTGGAAGATCAAAAAATCGAGGAATTAAAAAAAGAAAACTTTGCAGATATTCTTGTATTTATTCAAAACAAAATTCTTCCTTTTATCAATGAAAAATCTACGCTGGGTCAGGATTTGTTGAATTTGTTTTTTACGACTTTCAATAAATACGTAGGAAAGGACGATAAAAACCAGGCCTTTACCCCGGATCATATTGTTCATTTTATGTGTCGGGTTGTCGGAGTGAATCGAAACTCCGTGGTTCTTGATCCATGTTGTGGAAGTGGTGCCTTTTTAGTTAGAGCTATGACAGAAGCCTTGGATGATTGTTCAACAAGAGAAGAAAAAGAAGAGGTAAAGGCAAATCATATTTTTGGTATTGAAAAGTACAAAGATGTGTTTGGTTTGGCATCAACTAATATGCTTATTCATGGAGACGGAAGGTCAAATGTCAGACAAGGGGACAGCTTCCTGCTAGGGGACTGGATTGAAGGAAAAAAGATCAATACTGTCTTGATGAACCCACCGTATAACGCAACCTTACGTGACTGCAATCCTGAGTACCAAAGCAAATGGTCCGGCAAGAAAGAAGACCCATCCAAGGGCTTCCATTTTGTTCATTACATAGCTTCAAAAGTCAAGACAGGCAAATTAGCTGTATTACTTCCGTTGCAATGTGCAATCGGCTCAACCAAAGAGATCGCTGAGTTTAAGAGGAAAATGCTTTCCGAGCACACCTTGGATGCAGTGTTTACTTTGCCGCCTGATATGTTCCATCCGGGGGCTTCTTCCAATGCCTGCTGTATGGTTTTCAATTTAGGGGTACGTCATGAGAAAGCCCCTATTAAGGAGACTTTTTTTGGTTATTACAAAGAAGATGGTTTTGTAAAACGTAAAAATTTGGGCCGTATAGAACGAACAAAACCCGGCTCTGGGGAAGGAGTTTGGGCTGACATTGAGAGCGAATGGTTGGATCTTTATAACACACGAAAGAGTGCTGCAGGAAAATCTGTAACAAAGGCTGTCACAGCAGAAGATGAATGGCTGTGCGAGGCTTACATGGAAACAGATTATTCCACCTTAAGTGACGCCGACTTTGAAAAAACGATCAGAGATTATTTAGCATTCAAGATAGCGAGCGGGAGATCCGATGCTTAACACAGGAAGCTGGAAAGATTTTAAATTTGGAGATCTTATTTCCTCGATAAACAAAGGGTTCGCATACACAAAGGAAGAACTGACTTTCGTACCCACTGGCGAAAATAGTCTTCCTTTTGTCACCCGAACAGAAAGGAATAATTGTTCTGAAGGGTTCGTGTTAAGGAATGGCTTAAATTATGAAGCAGGTAATGCAATTGTAATAGGCGATACCACGGCTACTGTTTCTTACCAACCAAGTCCTTTTGTTTGTGGCGACCATATTGTAGTGGTGCGCGCTGATTGGCTAAATGAGTCTCGCGGCCTTTTCATAACTACTTTGTTGCAAAAGGAAAAGTATAGATATTGTTACGGCAGAGCGTTTATTGTTCAATCTATCTTACAAACATCTATTAAGCTTCCAACTACAGCTAGCGGTGAAATTGCTTGGCAATGGATCGATGACTATATAAATAGTTTCAATTTATCTACCCCCATTACTCAAAATTTGTCTATCAAAAATAAGGTTGATAGCTCAAAATGGAAAAATTTTAAAATAGGCGACCTGTTCAGGTTAGAAATTGGTAAAAACAAATCGCAGGAAAACTTACCGGAGGGGGATTCTTACTTGTATATTGGTGCAAAAAAATCTCAAAACGGTGTAATGCTTAGATGCGGTTATGACTCTAATTTAATGAGCAACGGCAACTGTATTGTTTTTATATGTAATGGTCAGGGTTCTGTTGGTTATTGTAATTACATGGATAGACCATTTATTGGTACCTCAGATCTAGTCATGGGATACAACCCTAATTTAAATAAATACAATGGAATGTTTCTTGTTTCAGTTATAGATTTACAAAGGCCTAAATTTTCTTTTGGTAGAAAATGGAAAATTCATTTGAAAGAAACTATTATTAAATTGCCAGCCACAGAGGAAGGTTCGCCCGATTGGCTCTATATGGAAGAATATATTAAATCTCTGCCTTATGGAGATTGCTTGTAAATAGCATTTACTCTTCTTCAGTTTCACCTCTTCTGGAAAATAAAATAACAAAAAGGAGAAGTTATTTGTGAAAGCTAATTCTTTAATAAATGACGATTTAAAAATAAAAACAAAAGAGAAATTTGATCAGGAAAGCGAAGAGTGTGTGATAGGACCGTTTAATGTTTTATCAATAAAACTCAGAGCTACAAAAAAAGCTGTAGCTGCTCTTCATCAATCCAATGGACGATTTAGATGTTTGAATTTCATCCGTGGGAGTGGTAAGAATGCATATGTGGCAACGCCTTTTGGAAAGATTTATTTTGAATGTGACACTTCGATTCCTGAGGGATTTTGCGCTTTTGAATGTGTTTTATTCCGACAGCAGGATAAACAGGAAATAATTATTACTTGTCAAAAACAAAAAAAGAAACCTGTGAAAAACACAAAACCGCATCAAATGACAGGAATTTCAAGCTTAAGCCGTAAACTTATGAATAGCTCCAATTGGAGCGGATGTGAGGCAAACGCTTCCAAAAGCTATAACAAAATTATCTCGGGAGGTTTGCCCTCCCTCGGGAAGAAAAAATAAAGTTCCTCTATATGATGATTTATTTAAGAAGAAACTATAAATTCTTTAAGAGCTGGGTACAAAACTTCCCCCACTCCTCCATCATATTCCTGCGTTCCAGCTCCATTTTGCTTCTGTCGTAAGCTCCCTTATAAGGATCATTACGTTCGTGCAACATGTTGAGATTTATGGCCTCTTTATCGAATCGTTTGTTATTCCCGAGCACGTCATCCTTTGCCCAAGTTTCAAAACAGCTGCGAGCTGTTGCGTGCTGAGTAGCGATACATTCCTTTCCAATTCTTTTTGATTTTTCCTTGTCGATCCAGCCGATTCCGTCCAGAAGTTTCTTTCTTGCGTGGGCTTTCCGAATGAGTTGATTCATAGCCATATCGGAATAGGGCCTTCCGTAGGAATTACAAAAAACATATGGACTTTCACTGAACCGAACTACGTTCTTGAGTAGCGTAACGGCAGCTTCGTTTAAGAAGATAGTCCGGGAACGTTTTGAGCCTTTAACCTTGTCATCCTCCGGCGGCACATTCCAGATTTTTTTCTCAATATCAATATCCGACCACTTGGCATTTCTAACGGGCTTAGATCTGGCAGCTAGATAAATCGAAAATAGAAGCATCTGGGCGGTTCTGCTTCTCAGAGTACTAACGTCTTTTACAAACTCAGGAATTTCGTGAAAATCTAACCCGGAATAATTTTCCTCTTCCTTTCTGTTTTTATTGTATGGCTCCATTAAGACCCCAAGAGCTCCGGAAAGATCAGCCGGGTTCTCGCGGTTTTTTCTGATTCGAAGAGCTATCGCCCATCGTAAAATAGCTCTAACGTCAGCGAGAATTTTTGAAGATGTAGAGGGACTCCTGTTCCAAACAGGGAGCAAAAGATCCTTAATATCTTCCGGTTCGATACTCTCGATTGCCTTTTCACCGATTTTTGGGAAAACATGGTTCGATAATCTGCTTAATGTATTAGCTTCTCCTTTGACATTGTTTTTCCAGAAATTATTGGTAGCTCTTTCTTTAATCCAATCAAGTGCACATTCTTTAAATGTCTTACGTTTAACTTCTACGGTGCATTCTGCCTTTCCAGCGGTTTTTTGTTCTTTTGGGTTTGTTCCTTTACGGAGCAGTTCAGAGAGCTCGATAGCTTTTTTTCTAGCATCCGAAAGAGTAACCGAGTCGGATGTGCCTATCTTGAAGAGATGTCTTTTCCCTTTCCATGAATAGCGGAAATAAAACTCCTTGCCGTATTTGGTGACACGCAATTGAAGGCCTCGACTTCCGGTAATTGAATAATATCCTTCCGCCGTTAGATTTTTGATTTCTAAGACCGTTGAAACTTGCATCCAAAAACTCCAAATTCAAAGTGGTCACTAAGAAGAAAAAACTCAAAATTTAGTGACCAGTTTAGTGACCATTTAGCTGCGGCTGCATGTGAACTCATGCGAACTTATACGAACAACGCTTGTTACAATTGTTTCGCAACTTTCTGAATTTTAGAGGGTTTTTGAACGCATACGAACTTATGCGAACTAATGAATGGCGGAGAGGGGGGGATTCGAACCCCCGAAACCTTTAAAGGGTTTACACGCTTTCCAGGCGTGCGCCTTAAACCACTCGGCCACCTCTCCAAAAGAGAATTGAATTCTATAGGAAAAAAAAATAGTTGTCATCTCGATTGAATGTAAAAATTTTGAATAATTCCTCCAAGATAGTCCAACGCCCTGATTGCAATAGAAAAGATTTTGAAAATTATTTTTCTTTTAATTTTTTCCCATTGTGGGAGAAGTGCAAATTTAAGGGTTATCCCGAGAAATACAATCCAAAATAACTCGATAATGAGGAGATTAAAAATGAGAATGTTGCGTAGGAACGCATTGTCGTTCTTAACTTGTATGCCTATTGCAGCGGCCGCTGGAGGAACTTCGGCTGCGGCAGTTCCTGAGGAAAAACCAAAAACGTCCGGAAAAATTCTTTTCGTAATTACCAGTCATGGAGAACTGGGAAACACAGGTAAAAAGACGGGCTACTGGCTCTCAGAAGTGACATATCCCTGGAAAGTATTGAAGGACGCAGGGTACGAAATTGATTTCGTCAGTCCTCAGGGCGGCGAATGCCCTGTCGAAGGACAGGACGCTTCCGATCCGATTAATAAGGCTTTTGCGCAGGATCTTTCTGCACAGAGAAAAATCAATTTCACCATGAAACCGTCTGAGGTTAAACCCGAAGAATATAAGGCTGTCTTTTTTGCCGGTGGCCATGGCGTCATGTGGGACTTTCCCGACAATAAAGAATTAGCTGCCATAACTTCTAAGATTTATGAAAACGGCGGTGTGGTTGCTGCTGTTTGCCACGGACCGGCCGCTTTAGTAAATGTGAAACTTTCAAACGGCAAGTATCTTGTGGACGGAAAGAAAATCAACAGCTTTACAAATTCGGAAGAAAAGGGTATTGGTTTAGATAAGGTCGTCCCGTTTGCTCTGGAAACTGCTTTAGTAAAACATGGAGCCAAATTTCAGTGTTCGGATAACTTCCAGTCTCATGTCGTTGTTAATAATAGAGTGATCACCGGACAGAATCCGATGTCGGCGATGGCCGTAGGTGATGCGATTCGTACCGCACTTCAAAATTAGTAACTAAGTTAAGAGAGAATAGGTCGTGGAAGGAAAAATAATTCCCAGCATTATCCTGGCCGCCGGGTTCATAGGCGGTATTGCCCTCTTCGGAAACCAAGTAGGGGACGGTGTCAATGCACTTTTAAACAAAGACCGCATCGTGACGGTTAAGGGTCTTTGCGAAAAAGAAGTCAAAGCAAATCATGTCATTTGGCCGCTGAGCTTTAATGAAATGGGCAATGACCTCGCTACGGTTTATGACAACCTGGAGAAAAAGCAAGACACTGTTTTTGACTTTTTAAAGAAAGGAGGAATTGACCCTTCTGAAATCTCGTTAGCTGCGCCAAAAGTTAACGATACTTTGGCAAATAATTACGGGCCTAACCGGCCGCCTTTCCGCTACATTATCACTCAGGTCATCACGATTGCGACGGACAAAGTAGACACAGTTCGGAAGCTTATGGAGGCCCAGAGAGAGCTTCTGAAGCAAGGTGTTGCTCTGACGAACGACTATAGCTATATGATCAATTATTCGTTTACCGGTTTGAACGAAATCAAGCCAAAGATGATCGAGATTGCGACGAAAAACGCTAAGGAAGCAGCTAAAAAATTCGCTGAAGACTCCGGCTCAAAACTCGGGAAGATCAGAAGGGCTAACCAAGGCGTCTTCTCTATTACCGATAGAGATGACAATACGCCCTTCATAAAGAATGTTCGCGTCGTAACGACAGTTGAATATTTCTTGAACGACTAAACAAAAGAGCGGCGCTTTAGCGCCGCTCCCTCGACATAGAACTTTAGTTATTTAGCTTTTCGTGAAGAGAAGAAGCTTTTCTTGGGCTTTGTAACTTTAATACCTGCTTCCGAAGCAACGAGGAGGACGTCGGCGCCTCTGTGAGCAAAAATGCCGCAGGTTACAACGCCCGGAATTTTGTTGATGGCGTTTTCCAACAGCTGCGGTTCTTTAATCTGAAGACCGTGCACATCGATGATGTTGTTGCCATTGTCCGTAATGAAATCACGAACAACCGGATGACCGCCTAAATCTTCCATTGCTCTGGAGACAGAGCTCACAGCCATCGGGATGACCTCTAAAGGAAGAGGGAAAGCACCGAGCTGTTTTACAACCTTGCTTTCGTCAGCGATACAGACAAATTTTTCAGATGCCTGAGCGACAATCTTCTCGCGTGTTAGTGCTCCGCCGCCGCCTTTGATCATGCAGAAATTGCCGTCAATTTCATCGCATCCGTCAATATAAACAGGAAGGTAATCAACGATATCATTCAAATCGCAGACAGGAATGCCGTAGGCGAGAAGCTGTCGGGTCGTGGCTTCCGAACTGGAAACGCAGCCCTTTACTTTTTTACCGGAAGTAGCTAATTCAGTGATGAAAAATCCTACCGTTGTTCCGGTGCCTACGCCAAGATATTCTCCCTCGACAACATATTCGAGGGCAGCTTTGGCAGCCATCTGCTTAAGTTGATTCTGTAATTCCATTGTTTTTCCCGAAATAAAAAGAGGCGCTTGAAAGCGCATGTCGAGGATATTTTAGCTATGGGAGAGGGCATATCCGATGAATCTAACTACATTTTGAGAAGCGAATGGCGGTTGATGTTTTTTTGAGAGGATTGCTGAAAAAGATGCGGAGTGGGGGACTCGAAAATTAGTAAAATTGGTAGGGAAGGTACAAATATCCCGTATTTTGGATTTATTTGTAAGTTATTTTTTTGTACTAAAATCGTGTATCACTATAAAAGAAAAGGAAAAAATTATTTAAATGAGGTTTTACTACAGGGTCTTTATTGCGAACAAATAGCCAATTAACGTGATAAGATTTCCGTTTGCCTGAACAGGACAGGAGGAAGAATGGGATCCGATCCTAAAATTAGAAGAATACTTTGTCAGAGGCTTTTACAGCTCAGACACGAAAACAACCTTACTCAAGCCGAGCTCTCGAGTCTGAGCGCGATACCTCAGCCGGTTCTTTCTCTTTATGAGAATCAGGGCAGTTCAAGATCTCCGACGCTTTACGCTTTAGTGCGTCTTGCCAATTCACTGAACGTTTCTACCGATTACCTTCTGGGCCGCACCGACGATAAAAGCGGGGCGAGGAGTTTGATCTCAGAGGACTCGGTGATATCTCAGCTTTCAAGAAGAGACCGTCAAGTCCTGCTCAGAGTTGCTGAGGGTCTCCATGCGGCTTCCGTTCAAAAACAGGAAGCTATGAAGTCCAGCCGTACTCAAAAGATTGTTCCTCCTGCGGATGTGAAAAACGCTCGATGATTTCGAGCGTTTTTAAGGAATGCCTTGAGTTAGTTCGTGAAATTTCGGCAGCCTGAGACGTTAGAAATTTCACAAGGTAGCGTGCCGACTTTTACGTTCTTCGGGGCAGCTGTATGAATGTAGTAAGCCATTCTGAGGTTGCCTTTTTGATTTTCAGAGCAGTCTTTTTCGAAGGAGCAGGAATATTCTGACCGAGCGAAGTCTCGTTGTTCCTGCACGAAGCGTGCAGTTGCCTGATCCCAAGACTCCTTATGCTGAGCCATATTGATAAGAATCGCTTTTTGGGCTAATTTGATTCGTGTCGGATTCTTTGCGGAAATATCAAGAAGAGGTCTGAAGACATGATAGAACTGAGGAGCAGGATGGTTCTTCAGATAAGTCAGTTTTTCCTGGGCTTCTTCTCTCATCTTGGCTAATTCTTCGGCCGGTGTCCTGTCTGTCAGATCTCTTGCATCCACCCAGCCTCTTGCCGTTCTAAAAATAGTTTTTCCACCGAAACCCTTTTCTTCTGCGCGAAGCGTTAATTTTGCCGGACGTTTCATCTCATGACATTCTTTACGTCTGAGTTTGCGGGCTTTTTCTTTTTTGAAGGCTTCTGCGTTTTGAGATTCCAGTTCGTCAAGCGCAATCAGGTTGTCTTTTTTTCTGCACGTCAGAACGCCTTTTCCGAGGGTGGCAGTGCCTAAAGGCAAAGGTCGTTTAAGTTCGGTTCTGAGAGCTCTTAAATAATGGTCTTGCATGCTGATTTCAGAGATCTCAATAGACTTTTCTTCGGGACTTTCAGCAAAATCTGATCTGACCGTCTCGGGAGTAAGTTCTCCTTTATTAGCCTGAGCAAGATTGAAATTTCGATTCAAACGGGCGTGTTCAACCAACTCGTTGATCTCATAATTGTAGTAATCGGCAGGCAGCTGCTTGCTCACCTTATTTAAGGTTTTACCAAGAAGATATTTGTCCCCGCCGAGAGAGGCTACTTTGGCTGCATCTGCTTTTGAGAGGCTGCTGACGGCGTCTTTAACGTTTTCATTGGTGATTTCGACGTCGGGATCCATTGAGCATGCAGAAAGCAGGAGGGCGGCAACTACCGAGAAGGAGAGAAGAATATTTTTGCGGACAAATATTTTCATAGTTGTTATTTAGGAAATCAGGGTTTTCGTTTACCTAAGGATACTTCATACAGGAGTTTTAGTCTGAAAAGATTGTGCTAATTTTCGAAAAATTTCCCAATCGGATGGACGCGGGCTTGTTTGAAAATCGTTCTGGCGCCGGCTAATGAGCGCAATCAGGAGAAGCGGTCGAGGTTTTAGTTTGGCGGCTAAAAGGACACAGCAGATGAAAGGTTTTCCCAGAATTTTCTGAAGAAAAAAGACTCGTAAGTAATGCAGCGAATCGTTTTGCGAGAGTTTCTGGAGCAGAAATGAAAAAATCCCGCGACTGCGAGATTTTTTCATGACATATTCTTTTAATTTTGGTGGCGCGCCAGGCAGGAATCGAACCCACGACCCCCTGGTTCGTAGCCAGGTACTCTATCCAGCTGAGCTACTGGCGCAACCGAGGAAGCGAACTATAGCAAAATAAAATTTTCTGTGCAAGCTGGCCTGAGGAAAATTTTGATAATTTCACTGTTGAAAATTGTAAAAATCTTATCGCTTAATTCCTAACTTTCTGAGAATAAAGGAAGATCCTTTTTTGATCCAGTTGATTTTTTCTGTGAGAACAACTGGTTTCTCAATATAACTAATGTTGTTCGTGTTAAGCCAGACGTCTAAGAGGCGCTCGGATAAAAAGCCAAAAAACCGTGCATCATTGACAGAATAGGAAGAAATATCCAAACGCTTTTCTACTTCAAATAGAACGTCGAAGAGCCAATCACAATACTGATTGAAGAGGTCTCTTCTCATTACAAACATATTCAGTATGTGTGTTTTCTTACCGCTCATCAGTTTTTCAAAAGCAGGAAGATATTCGGAATGTTTCTCTGAAAGAACAGCTCTCAGCGTTTCGATGTCTTGACGGTGGTGGGCGTGAACATATTGAGATTCAACAGTTTCAATAAAGTAGTTTCGCTTCGGAGGCAGAATCACCGGACTTTCTTTCAGAAACTCAGTCCAATCGGAAAGAGAAAAGATATCTTTTAGCGGGTCAGAAGTTTTCTTGATCCCGAAGTAACGCCGGTAATGCGTCAGGCCGACGGCGGTGGCAGTTTCCGGCAAGTTGTGCCTAGCCCAGTAGAGGGCGGTCAACTCGCAGTAGTTTGGATTTTTTTGAGAAATGTTAACGCCTTCGCTGTCTCTCACTCCGCCGAGGTGAAGATCGGCTCGTTTTTGTGCGCCAACCTCGATTGGAAGATAAGGTTCTTTGTGGGGAAGGCGATAAGGCCGATGACAAGCTACAAGAATCTTTAACACTGTTATTTGGAGGAGAGGTCGAGGAGGAGAGTGTTGATTTCAATTCCATCAACACCCAGAAAAACTAAAAATTTTAAATCTCAGGGCCGTTTAATTCAATAGTAAGTCAACCGATGTAAGGAAAAAGGCCCAAATCTAGAATTTTTCTCAATGACGGTTAAGCCAATATCTGGCTCCAACCTCTAATCAAGGAGAATAAACATATGTCCAAATCTGTCGTAACATCTCGCCGTTCTTTTATTAAGGGCGCAGTAGCCGGTGCGGTTTCTGCCGGCGTTGCTCCCGTAATGGCAGCACCTGCCCCGCAGAACGGTCTTCCCGCTAAGTGGGACGGGGAAGCTGATGTTGTGATCGTCGGTTTCGGCGGCGCCGGTGCAACAACCGGTATCGTTGCAGCACAGAACGGTGCAAAAGTCATCATTCTGGAAAAGAATCCTCAGAATCATCACTACAGCAACACCCGTATGTCCGGCGGTATTTTCCACTGCCCGTTCAAAGACGGTGATCCGAAAGCCCTGAAGGATTATGCTCAGGCCATGTTCTCCGGCGAAAACATCGACTGGAAAGAAGAAGGTGAAATCCCGGAATATTCAGAAGGTTTGGCTCAGCTTTGGGCAGACCTTTCTCCGACAAACCTGGAATTCCTGCAGAGTCTGGACCCGGCTTTCATCGGCGGCAGCCAGCCCGGCTTCAATAAAGCATCTTTCCCGAACTTCCCGGGTGCCAAGGAATGCAAATACAACGCCTATCGTGCTACTTATCAAAAACGCATGAAGAACTTCAACCAGAAATCGGTTGACAGCCCGAAGGAAGAAACCAGTTCCGGCGAAGCTTTCTGGCGCTGCCTTGAAGAAGGCGTTAAGAAGCAGGGCGACAATATCAAGGTTTACTATGAAACACCTGCCAGCAGCCTCTTGAAGAATGCCAAAGGGGAAGTTGTCGGCGTCGTCGCTACTCAGAACGGCAAACCTGTTTATTTCCGCGGTAAGAAAGCGGTAGTTCTTTGCTCCGGCGGTTATGAATACAACAAACCGATGCGTCAGGCCTTCTTGGAAGGCCCGGGTGTAGACGGATGGGCTTTCTACGGTACGACCTCCAACACCGGCGACGGTATCGCTATGGGTATGGCTGCGGGAGCCGGTTTGCAGAAAGTCGGCAAGTCTGCTGCTCGCGTTATCGTTCCTGCCCAGACCCGTTACAACGGAATGCGCATCGGCTCCATCACTCCGGCTGTTGGTTCCGCCAACTCCATCGTGGTTGATAACTACGGCAACCGCTACGAAGCAGAGACCAAGGTTACAGATAATCCCAGCCGCTATTTCTTCTATAAGGCCGCTGTGACATTTGATATTTCTTCTCTGAGCTATCCGAGAACTCCGTCTTGGATGATCTTTGATGAAAAACTTCGTACAAGCAAACCGTTGGTCGGCCTCGGCATTTCTACAGTCGGTTATGGCTTTATCGATTGGGATGAAAAGAACGAAAAACCGATTGCTTCCGGCTTAATTCTTAAGGCAGACTCCATCGAAGAACTTGCCAATAAGATCAAACAGCATCCGGAAAACAAGGGCCGAATGGTTCCTGCCAATTTGGTTGAACAGGTTACTCGTTTCAATAAATTCTGCGATGACAAGAAAGACGCAGACTTCGGCCGCAGACCTGCTACATTAGGCAAGATCGAACAGGGTCCGTTCTACGCTATGCCGTTGGTTGCAGGCGGCCCGAATACCAAGGGCGGCTTGCTGGCAGACGCAGACAGACGAGTCCTTGCTTGGGACGGCACACCGATTCCTCGCCTTTACAGCGTCGGCGAAATTGCTTCCGCACTGAAGTTCGTTTACCAGGGCGGCGGAAACCTGACCGAATGCTTAGTCTACGGTCGTCATGTAGGTAAGAATGTCGCCGGTCTTCCCGATACGACACTTTAATAAATCCTGAATCGGCAGGGGCTTGTCCCCTGCCTCTTCGGAGATAACAATGAAAAAAGTATTGGTTTTACTTCTTCTTTCTTTTCTAGCCGGATCGACTGCTTTTGCTGCTGACGGCGGACCTTATCTCGCTGACAGACATGTTGCCAGAGGTATGAAGTGCGCAGATTGTCATACCCCAGACAACAAACTTAAAACCAGCGGCGATTTGGACGTTTGCGCCTCTTGTCACGGCGATTACCAAGCCATGATCAAAAAGATAGAAGGCAGATATGAGGTAAATCCTCACGGCCAGCATGAGGGAGCACTTCCTTGCTCTGAATGCCACAAAGGCCATAAACCGGGCGTGAACTACTGCGGCGGCTGCCACAACTTTGTATACAAAGTGCCTTAAACCGTTTTTCCTTCTCTAGTAACTTATCCCTCCTTGCTGCTCCGTCGGTCCTTAGATTGATGGGGCTCTTTTTATTTGGAAGAAGAAAAGTAATTCAGTCGGCTTGACAAGCTCAAAATAAGCATTCATAATTCGCCTCCGTTTTTCGACGCAGTAATGTAGCGGGGAACACAGAAACGAAGTTTTACATTTGAAGTTATTCAGTCGTTTGACAGAAAATTTTAAACGAGTAAAATTTCAAATCTTCGCTCACGAAACTGAGCGGCGGCGAAAGCCGAAATGATCTTTAAAAATTTATCGACGACCGATAAGAGCGGGCACTAAGAAGTCTGCGGTGAAGACTGCAAATTTAAATTGCTCGATCTTATTGGAGATGAAGGAGTAGAAAATACTCCGTCAAACACCAAGCAAGAGTAATTCGAGCGACAAC